>Ga0065711_1007531_pt1 | contig 28429 bp, 9 predicted proteins | sample Hoacrofraction12_FD_59098 | JGI IMG/M metagenome (GOLD analysis project Ga0065711, IMG submission 59098) | Hoatzin crop microbial communities from Cojedes, Venezuela - Epithelial fraction 12 v2 (version 2) | ecosystem: Host-associated > Birds > Digestive system > Esophagus > Crop | place... | reverse complement strand
TTTTTTTTTTTTTTTTTTTTTTTTTTTTTTTTTCCTGTGGGCATGCCCAAAATTTTATTTAAGAATCTATGGGATGGTCATTTTTTCAGATTTTTCAGTCCTTCTCTAAAGCTTTTTAACTTGCAAAGATAGCTTCTGTTTAAGGCTTATAAGGCCACAGGATGTTTTTGCTCTAGATGCTAGAATATTACAGAGCTTTTGAAAGGAAAAATTATAAATAAAAAGGAGTGCCAAGGAAAGAATAAATGAAACCTCATTCCAGATCATTCAAATGAAATAAGTATGTAATTTGAATATGGATGTGAAAAAACTGTGCTGTGTTATTTCTCACTTACTTGGTACGAAGTATCTGTAAAAGCTAGATGCCTTGCCCATACTGCCAATGAGATGCCTAGCAGAACAACACCCAGATGCCGTTCTGCTGCTTGTGGAACAGCTCAGATCATGGGCCTCATCTGATTAAAGGAATTACGGTATTTTTCCTTGTGAGGAAAACTTGCAACGCTTTTACAATGAAGTTCAAATAAACGGTTTACACTGTAACACATCCGAAAATCAGCATTAAGCAAGTAAATCTGGCCTGAAAGAAACAATGGTAATAGATAATTAAAGGTAGACATTACTAATGTTAATGATTTATCCTTTTTTAAAAAAAGTGCCATTTCAGTCTGCTTGAACGTATGATATACATGTGATTTTTTTCTTAATGTAATACACGCATACACAGTCTGTTTTATGATCTTCCTGTTATATTAGTATCTTGCTATATACAGTTTTAAAATTTTTCATTGTATTGATATTCTAAGGTTTCATGGTGAGGTTACCGGATATTCCAAATTTTTAAATATATTTTCACCACCTCCTTTTTTGTTTTTAAAATATTTTCTAATTCTATGCAGAGGTGATGATACTTTTTTGATTTTAAGCAAAGCCTGGTGTTAGGAATCCATATTGCCACTCTGCATTAGTGGTTTAAACGAATCTTTAAAATTGCCTTTTTCCCTATTGCCAATTACTATGAGTGAATGGAGGGCTTTGATTACATCTATTTTTATTGGCTCTGTTCTGTTCTGACTGTGCTTGCAATAAATTTATGGCAGTTGAATATATGATATTGGTAACTTAAGACTAAGCATCTTGAGAAATGTAAAAAATGAAACCTGTAATTCCAAAATAAATATTTAGTCAAATAATTGACATAGTGAAGCATTTTCGTGTTACGGAAGGCTTTAGCAGATTGATGTCTTCTGAAGATACTCCCCAAGACCTTTATGAATTGATAACTGAATTGATTGAAGGAATATAAGCTATGATTCAGTGAACTTGTTGCAGTGTAATTAAATCAGAAACTATGTTGTAAGGTAGTTTTACTGTGCACAACATTATGCTGTGCTACAAAAGCCAAGATGAGTGAGAAGTTAATCACTTGATGAAAAAAATCCATGTTTAAAATAATATCTGTGTGTGTTTAATACATATATTTAAATAACAAATATGTATATGTATTTGTGCGTAATTCAAGTGAGGGATATATATGCCAGTTGTATGTACTGTGACAGGAAGTACTTCACTTCATCACGGCCTGCTTCAGAGAATGTAAGACTTGGTCTCAGTTTTCTGAGTGTCTTAAGTACATCCATGGGTGAGAAATGCTATAGAATGGCGAAATATTAAATCGTGTTAAATGACCTTTGTTTATATGCAGTTAGAGCAGTTAAAATAGCATTGATTTAAAGAATCTGGTTATGAAATACTTTTTTAAAATTTTGTTTTATATAATGGAAAATAATCTTGGTACTTTTTTTTAGTAAAACTTACGTAAGTGCTGTTTTTCCTTAGTAAATTTACTTCTAGCGTATGTGTAAAATAGTGGATAAGAGAGAATCTGTTTGTAATCTACTCCATGTGCAGACATAGTGAATAAATTTGATCAAATCTTTAGACCTTTATAAGCAATTCCTTTCTGAAATACAGACATATCCTGGAGAATTCTCTCTCTCTGTGTGTAAGATATTACCATTGTTAGAGTCCAGAATACGTGCATTCTCAACATGTGTGAAATTTTGTAATGCCCTAAACAAATGAACATGTAAGGATGTTTTCTGGGTTGCTTAGCAGCAGTCAGGTTTTTTACTTTCAGTGGCCTTCAGTGACATCTTAAGTTATTCAGAGATTTGGCAGAAATGAAAAAGTCATTCCAGTCTTTGAAACATGAGGAATCGTTTAAGCCGTGAAAAAAAGTGGGGTTGGCTTATTGTAAAATTTTGTTTATATTTAAACATTTACAAAACTTTATAAACTGTGTTCTTGTAAATGTTTGGGGAAAGTGAGTGCTAGAAGAGTATTTTGTTGGATGTTAAGTATAGTTTTAGGTGACTTAATGCCTGAAAGGCACAAACATTGATTACAGATCAATTGTATCCAAATTAAGTTTTTTTTTTGAATTGGTGTATATCTAGCTGGAAGTATATTTTCTTTATTTCTATATAGACCTGAGTATTGTTAGCAGTGTATTGAGTTGAGCATATAATTCAAACCAACTAAAATGTAAAATATTAAATATACTTTTTTCCTTATGGGATATCAAATGCATATTTACAAGAATCTTTTAATGGGGTGGGTCTCCTGTATCGCTGCAGAGCTGGTGTTGGCACTGCCTTCCACTCTGGCTTGACTAGCCAGCAGAGACTTTGAGACTGGTTTTAATAAATGTTAAAGGGTTACATGCTGTCAGCTTCCTGCTGCGGCTCCCCGCTGGCTTAGGGTGCTTTCGGTGTCCCCCTTCCCTGCCATCTTCTTTCTATGTGCACAAGCAAAAGGAGTGTTCATCCTCCCAGCAGAGTAGTGGTTTGGGTCTAGCAGGAGCGCGCTGCTGGAGCGCATAAGTCGTGGGAGAAGCGAGTGACTGAGCTAAAGGAAAGATTTACAGAGCCACCCGTGCAGGTTAGCCAGACCAGAGTTTTAGTAGAACGGTGTAAAGGCCAAGTTTTTCAGACGGATAGGAAAGATTTTTGAAGTAGGAAATCTTGGGACTCGAGAGGCAAATGGAGACGTGACTAAGAGGATTACAAAAGTCCAGTAGCTTTGGACATGCGCAGGAAGGCTCTCCCTGTGCATCGCGCAGCGGCCAGACGTGCTGTTCCGAGAGGAGCTGCTCTCGGTGCTTCTGTTCGGCTTCTCTTCCACTCTCTTTCTGTCCGTACTCTGTTGCGAGAGCAGGGGAGGAGAAACCACTCACTGGCTCTGTTCTGCCTCCTTCCCGCAGTGTGATGAATCGAGATCCGTTGGAGCACATTTTGGCATTTTTGCAGCTGGTACCCAGACTCGGTGCTGCCGCCGCTTCGTGAGAGCGGGCTAAGGGCAGGCGCAGGGAGCTGGGGACCTACAGGGGCCAGGTGAACATTCAGGTTTCTTCTCTCTTCTCTTACCCTGCCCTTTCAGAGGGTGTAGAGCTTTTGGTGTAAATACTTTTCTACTTACCTACCCAGACTTGCCCTCTTTCCATGTGAGGTGTTGAGTAGGGAGATCTGGCACATGTCAGAAGAGAGCTAATTTGGTAATTTTATATTCTGCAAAGGAGTTTAGCGTCAGCAGAAGTTAAAATATTATAGTCTCCTCTAGTGCTAAAATAGAAAAATCTTTCATTGTGCTCTCTTCTAATTCCCAAATGATGTAGCCTTCTTAACAGCCCTTCTCTTGGGCTCTGTCTCTTTAATTCAGGTTCAGAAATACAGAGGCCATTCACCATTTTAGGTAGTCCACGAGTTAAACCTTATTGAATGTGAAGGGATGGTATTCCAACGTTTTTGAGAACAGAAGAAGAGGTGAAGAGGCTTGTTTAGGATGAAGACACCTTTCTAGGCAAGTTATTATGTAACTTTTAATTCAGTTTTTCTAATAGTCTCTAATGACTTTAGTATTTTCTTCCTCAAATGGCCGTTACTGCCCCAGATGGACTGCAGGTCCAAACTAGTATGTTACCAGCTTCTTTTGCTCAAATACAGACTGTTTTGTGACTTTCTGGCAGACACTAGTTAATTACTGTGAAGTAGAGTTTGGCAGCTGACTGAGCATCCACACTGAATACATTAGGGATTGGTACTTGTGCTAGCTCCCTCATGCTGTTTTTCTAGCAGTGTAAGTTTAGTTTTCTTTTCTGGTGAAACCTCTCTAATCTGTGATCAAGTGGGCTTATGCAGGCACAGTTAGAGCTGGTAAACATTTCACTTTGACAGCATAGACAACAAAAGCCAATTTGTTTTTTTTCTAAAATTGTTTTTTCTGACACCTTCAATTGGGTGATTATTTTTCAGCAAGTCACAGAAAAGATTTGTGTCAATTTCTGCAAATTGGTTTTGCCAAGATTGTGGGTTCATAGTAGCCAAACTGTCTCATGATTTCAGGGTAGCAACTTACAGAGCTGAGAAGTATTTTATGGTTAAAGCTAGTTGAGCTGTAATAGGAAACCCCAAATCAACCAAAATCAAAACAAAAGAAAAAAATGCAAACAGGAAATACTGCTTTTTTGGCAGTCTTAATAATAATGGCTTATGAACTCTAGAAATGGGGTAGACCATCTAAACTTTCACCTCTGTTAATTCTAGAGGGGGTTTTTTTATTATGCATTATTGAGATTTGCAAAGACTTTCAGAATCTCATGAGCTTTTCTGACTTTCACCCTGGCCGTTGCAATGTTATTTCCTCTTATGTCAAGACAGCTTTGGGAGCTTTGCTGTGTCTATGGAAAAAGAATAATTCATAAACTTACGTGCTTGCCCTTGTAGAACAATCTACTAGTCTCCATACGACTTAGTTAGTCCTAATTATGTGCACTGCGTCATTGTTTTTAGTAATGTGCCAAAAAAAGCAAAGAATAGCCAAATTCTGATTTTTAAGGGACAGCTGAAATAGTTGAAGTAGCACTGGTAAAACCATCATGAAGGAAGAAGCTTGAAAGCATAAATTAAGTGATGAAGTCATGGTTTGTGTAGTAGAAAAGTACTGTCAGTAGACAGTACTGTCATGTTTAGTAGATAGTGGAACTGTATGAAGTGTGAAGACTGGAGCCACATCTGATGTGTCGTAGTTGTATTGTTGCATGCAGCTGATGGTTTCACTGTTGTAATATTTTGAGCTCAAGAATAAGTAGTACTGATGATAAGTATTGTCTTTAGAATGCGGCCAAATAAATAGTGTTTATTGTTTATAGATTTTTTGTTAGGATAGTTGAATTTCAGTATTAGGAGATAGTATTCTGAACCTTGGGTTTCTGTGGGTATGTGGACTTAAGTGTTTTTTCAACTGTAAAAATAGGCTTGATATAAAATCACTCGGAGTCTCAGCTAGCTGAGAAACTGGAAAAATTCCTACAGATTAATTGCAACTCTAGGAAGACTCAGTTAAATAAAGTCAATAGTAGGAGGCTTTGCTTGATACTTATCATGTGCAGGTAGGACTGTGTTTGCCATTTTTCTGAACTAAGCATGATGTAGTTGTATGCTTCTTATTCTAAGTGCACATTTTCACTTTGGGGGGGATTTTTCTGAACTTAAAATGCTCATATTCTCTGCTGTCTGTTGCATCTGCAGTGTGACAGCAGAGCTGAGCATCTGCTCCGCTGCTTGAGTTCTCTCTGCGGTGACTTGTTCTCTTCCTTTCTCAATGCTTTTGTGATTGAAGAGTACTGAACAAGGACTCCTTTAAGATTTCAAGAGCTGGTACTTATGCAAATACCTCATGTCTGGAAAGGGAAGTTTCCAGTAAGATACATTTGCAAGAAAGCTTTACTAGTATAATTTGCAGTATTATTAACCTTCTTCCTCTTCAAGTGCAGTCTTCTGCAGCCTGGAGATACTGTTTACTCTGCTTAAAGTCTCATGAAACATGAGCTTTCCAAATATTCAACAGAGGAACTGGAGCAGCAAGTCCTCAGTTTTCCCTTTCTGCTAACCCATTTTAACTGCACAAAGAACGTACTTTTTATGTAAGCTGCTTTGCACTGCGCGAAGCTATAGTTCACATTGTGGAACATCTTGAAGTCTATATTATTGTAATGGAAGAGGAATGTTAGGAATCTTTTGTGGACAACATATTTTTTGCCTCAGAGCTTTCTGTGTCCTTGCTTTGGATGGTGAAGAGCAGTGACTGTAATTGCTTGTTTAATTTTTCTGTTGCTTAGTGTCAGGCATTTTCTGATGCAAGGGCTCTATGGTCTATCCTCTCCTTCCTGTCTTGGAGGAGCAGGGGGAAAATTGTAGGGTTGGCAATTTTAGATAAGACACATATCCTTAAACTTCCTGTTTTCAGCTGGTGGCTCACCCCTGCTTTTTGGTCGTTTGGTTTGGTTTTTGTTTTTTGGGGGGTTCCCCCCTCCCCCTCTTCTGGACAATGTAGTGGCGTTATTCAGCATTACACTAGTTCTTGCAAACCTGTGAGAATACTGACCTGGCTTGCTTCGTCCTGAGTCGCTATGTGTTAATGAGAAGGCTGAAATAGATGCAAAGGTCTCAATATATTGAGAAGACATAATTTTAAGAGGATTGTCAGTGGAGTTTTCTTTTTCTTAAACTACAAGAGACAGAAGCATTAGAGGGTCAAGTTAACTCGCAGAAGCTCCTAGAAGTGTAAATCGGACCCAACATGTGAAAGACTTCTTTTGTGAGGGCTGTATAAAGCCTAGAGGCAGTAACGGGGGACATAAAAATTTCAGGTTTTTCTGTGGTTGTGATAGTTGCCTGTATGCCTTGCAGTTTGGTGTTGAAAAATCATGTGGCTTAAAATAGTCACCAGAAAAAAAGTGAGATTGAGTCATAATGTGTCTGCCTTTTAGGTAAACTGTATACTTTTTGATGGGGGTTTTAAATTCCTGCAATTCATTGCTTATCACTTTCTTGTATTACTCTCTTAATACAGACTTTGATGGAGAAGGAAATCCTAAAGCATTTTTTTTTCATTATTTATTAATTGGATCTGATTAGGAACTAGAGCAAGGCATTGTTACCTTTTTTTAAAATCAATTAACTGGTGTTTAGGGGAGACAGTAGCCAAATACTAGCACAAAAGCAGTGTTGACCAATCTGTACTCCAGGGTGGTGGTGGTGGTTGTTTTTCAATGAAATATAAAACGGAGATCCCCTTGGCTGTCAAGTGGCAAAGGTGCCATTGTATTTGTCCTCTCCAGCAAAAGTGAGTACTGAAGGTTTGGCTTATTGTTAATTCTGTTGAACATAAAGTGCTGATATTATTCCTTTTTGGCTGAAGATAATACTGATGACTATTCCAAACAAGCATATAGTTATTTTTTTTTATTGATGAGTAACATATCTCCTTCACAGAAGCCTGACCCCAGTACATGCTTGTTTGGAAATGCTGACTTTGAGCTTCTTTACCCTACTCTCAGTTGGACTGTATTTCTTTAGAAAGGTTTGCAGTTCAAAGACCCTTGCCTGTTTAAAACAAAACTGTTGTTGGAATAGAAATTACACATTCATGCGGTGTTCATGTTTTCCCACATATCAGCTACAGATATGGTTATTGTAAACTAAAAATAATTTATTTGTATAATTGTATTGAAAGTAATTTGTATGTATATGCTCACTTGTGTTTTACATTGTATAAGTCAGATGTAGTTAGGTACTTCTCAGGAGCAAATGTGGCTCCACAAATAAAGGAGTCCTTTTTCTCATATTACATACTTTTATCATTCCTAGCTAGAGCTACGCTCAAGAACAATCTCTTTTACTGTTCCCTGATTAAGGCTGTTTGCTGTGCTTCTTTTAAAAAGACTTTTGCATAATATGTTTCCTTTTGCCAGGCTTACTTGATATTTAAGTTGATGTTTTAGGCTAGTTATTTCTTGGCCTATATTAAAAATACTTTATCAATACTTATGTACCTGTTAAATAAAAGCATGCTTGCCTGTAGTTAACAATCTAAAGTTATCTGCTGCCATAGCAATCTGATCTTTATAATGTTCTTGGATAACACTTTGTTAATGCTTTTTTGTCCAGAAACTGGCTGTGGTTTTGGTTTTATTCGCTATCAAGTCCTTAGAGGGACATTATGCTCTCTCATTATAAAATATATCTTGAAAAAAAAATGCTAAGGCTTTTGTACTAAGTCAACTCAACTTCAACAGTTATATCTGGATGTGTGCCTTAATTATTTAATTATGATTAATCCAGAGAACACAAGTTGGCAGGTAACAGGGCAAATAACAAGATTTTAAAATAGACTTGATTTTTCTCATTGGTTCACTGCCATTCCTTCCAAATCAGTGAGATTTCAATTTCACTTAGAAAGCTAGTGTTTTGGCAAAAGCTTTATGCAGACATGAAACACATGGACAATATTTACAAAAACTGGGGTATTTTGTAAGTACAACATGTTGAGAGATGTTAGATGATGTTCGGTCCGTAGTGCTTTATGCTGATAGGTGGTAATGGCATTCTGTGTTTAGTGATAAAGAATTACGATTTTTTTGTATTTGTCACCCCATTAATTAAAATCTACTCTAATTTGAAGGAGCTATAAGCCTTATCAGTTATTCTGCAGTGTATTGCAGGCTGAGTATTTCTTAGAGGAGTAGGGTGGTATGCTGCCTGAGTGAAGAGGCACTTACCACGGTACTTCAGACTCTGCAAGGTTTTTTTTCTTTAGTACTGGCTATGCATGCAAAAGCAAACGTAAACACAGACTTTAAGGGCACTGTTTGTGCTGGTAAATGTCATGTTGGGATGTGCTAAATGCTTACCATGATGCTTACCATCATTTCGTCATGAATTGTGAGATGTGCCTTGCGCTGATCAGCAGGCACTTAAAAACAGCAATAAATACTAGGTCATGTTCAAGGTTGTTCATAAATGTGCATTATAATGTTTTGAAACTTTCAGCTACAGATTAGGTTTGATATTTGACATAACATAAAAGAAAAAAGCATATTTAAGTCAACTTGTACTGAAAGCATCTGAGTTGAATAATACCAAACAGAAATGGTAAAATATTATTCCTGAAAACAGCATTACACTGAATCAGCTGCACTAACATCTTGCTACTTAATACTGTTCTTGTTTGCAAAAATACAGTATTTCTTGAGCTAAAGCTCCCACACAGGAACTGGAGGCAGAAGTAGGCCAAATATTAGTTTCTTAGTCTTCATCGTTTGTTTTTCTAGGTCTTGGCAGAAGTCGCACATTCTTTGTTTTAATTTTTAACTTCCCCAGTCTTGACATTTTATATCCTTTATGTTTACAAGTTTCTTTCCAGATTGTTTTACATGAACTTAAAGGGGTTTGTATTGTATCAGGTCTTCTAAGCAGAACTTTCTTGAGTCTTAAAAGTGGAAAGGGGGAACTTTAATTTCAGAAATACTCAAGGTTACTAGATAAATGAGTTGTGTAGCTCACAGTTGTGTAGACCACAGAACAATGCTTTCTTGTTTACTTGTGATCATCAATTTATCTTAAGCATTTCCTGTACTGCATCACAAGGTTGTGTTTTGTAGAATTTCTCTGGCTTACGTATTTCTTTTAAACAACAGTTCTAGAAACAGGTTTTTGTCCATAAAAATACAAATTAGCTAGCAGGGAGCTAGATACTAGTCTTTGAGGTCATACATTGTTGGTAATGATTTGCCTGTGTGTAAAAAGAGGAGTCTTAGGATTTGAGAAACACATTTTGGGCCTGTTTGTATAGGCCATGTAACTTGAAAACAACTCTCCACTTCCTGACTGTTTCTTAAATGCCTTGCTCAGTTTAATAAAATTTGAATAAAAGGTTCACCAGTCCACAAAGGCTGGCTTTCAAATCTTGTTACACATACTTGTCAGTGATGTTTATTTAGAATTAGTCTTGATACCCATGGGCGTTTTGCATTATTCTCTTTGACTGCTTAAACCTATTCGAGATTTCAATCCTCTGCAGGATTGCTTCCTGAATACTGAGAAGTGTGAATGAGGGTTTTTCACGTCTTACAAGTGTAGCAGTTCAAAGGTGTTGCCAGGACTTTGTAGTCTCTGAGGAGCTTTTCCGCTGCCCTATGGCAGGACCTTGCCTCTAGGGTGTGGAAATCGCAAGGAGTCTTACGGTTAATAAATCTGGCATTTGAAAGACCCACCTGTTAGGAGGGATGAGGTGGGGGGAGCTTTGTATTCCTATACATTTCCCATGTAGCCAAAATACATAATTTGGAAATCAAGAAAAACTGACTTGAGCATGTTTGTGTGTATGAAAGTGTGGCCCCAAAAAGCATGTAGGGTTTGACGGTTGAGCTATAAAGTTGGTGATAATCTTTATTCCTATAGTATGTTCATATATTTTTGTTTGTTCAAGTAGTGCAAACTTTGCATCCTTAACTAATTTTTGTCGTCTTGAGGTTAGCCTAAGTTTGGGAATAGTCCCCATTGGAAGATGGCTAACAGCCTAGATGACTTCTTTAACGTGAATGGGGTACCTGAAGTTCACAAGGATTTCCTACCACTCTGCAAACATTTTATAGATGATTTGCTTTGAAAAACGTGTTGTAATAAAAAGATACTCTATCAGAGTAAGTGCAGAATTTCTTCTGGAGCTGCATTTTTTCTTCAGAAGAAGGCGGCTTTCTCCTGGTGCCAATTTAGAGCAATTTTTTTTCTGGATATGTGTTGTCTGTGTCTCAGTCCAGGACGATGTGTATCCACAGCTTTGCCTTGGTGAAGAAGCAGGGAGGATTTCCCGAATGGAGTGATTTAACTTAGTAGGTAAAAGTAATGTAATTATTTCAATTTAATTTTGTCAGACTCTCTAAAATAAGAATGCTTTTGCTTGTCTTAAGCTAGCGGCCCTCTTTTCTGGTAAACAGTCCACAACACTAGAGTAAAAGCTAATAAATTATGCTTAACAGCTAATGCAGTCCACACCTTCTAACATTGCATGATTTGAGCCGGTATGGATGCTAGACTCCTGGCTAAATTACCACTGCAGTGTAAACCAGTGCAGGTTTTTATCTTACTGTAAACTGTATCTAGAAATCCTAATTATACAACACAGTGTTCTTTTGTCACTCTCTGTGTATGTATGTTTTTATTTATATGCATACACATAATCATTTAATGCTTTGGCAGCTGTGTATAGCACTTGTGTGTTTTAATATGGGAACTGTTCATAAGAAAAAAAAATAATGTAGATGTTGAAAATGTGGACATGAAAACAGCTGTGAAAATAAAACTTTTTTACCTTTACCAGAGAGGTCTAGACTTCTGTTGTGCTTTGATCTTCTTACCTAAACAATTACTTAATTTCCTTAGTTTCTTAAAAGCAGAAAAGTCTTGGTGTTGTGAGTAAACTTGAGTTCAGCAAAGTAACTTATACTGCTGTGTTTTTGTGTTGATATGTCATTTGGATTCCTTGCCTGTCTAATGTATGGGAAAATCAGTGACAGATTAGTGCACAGTTTGTGGTGATGCATAGCTCTAAGCGTGCTGTATGGGTAAGTTTCTCGTTTCCTCTACCCTCCACCTTTTGGGGAGATCCATCCTACTCTCTTCTTTACCCAACTATTTTGCGACTTCCACACTCATGTTGTTTGCTCTGTGTTTTGCAATGCACAGAAATAATTGTATTTATTCTTGAGTGAAACAGATGAACTTCTTTTATTCAAATGTTATCTAGATTATGGTGATATCTAAGAATAAGCCAAACTGGGACAATTTTTTCTGTCTTTAAAGCTGTAAACAGTATGGCTTCAGACATACAATGCATTGCTGGTAGTTAAGTTACATTGTAAAATGATTTTTACCTTCTGTGTTAAAGTATAAGGTTTTATATTCTCTCAATTTTTTTAGTTAACTAAATACTTCAAGGCCTTGCTGCAGCGGTTATGCATGTACTTATTTAAATCTGTTAATATCATATGCTTTTCTTCTTGACTTTTGTAACTTTTTGTCCTTTGCTGCCTTATACTAGTTTATAGCCCGGTTATGCTTTTCGTGAAGTATCTAAGTGGGTTTACATTTTTCTGCGTGTAAACTTTGACTTCATTTTTTTTTTTTCCTGAAGGAGGAGTAAAAGATACAAAAAAGATCTGATTTAGTTTTAGCAAATACTCAAAGCAACAGTTAATATCAAGTGGTCACTACTTCAGTAGTAGTGCCAGTAGTGTAACACGTTGTAAATTTAATCTAGAGGAGTGACTCACAATCTTGCCCCGAACTGGAAATTAGTTATTGTAAATTTAACAGCCCTCTTCTAGAATTCCTCTATAGTCACATCCCTTACCTCCTAGAATTGGAGTATACTAAAAATAGGACTAAATTGGAATTGATTAATACTTAAAGTATCGATGAAGGCATTTTATGCTTCTGTATGAAATTAACTCTTATAGGCTTGTAATATATATATTGGGTAACTAACAGAACTTATTTTCATGATGCCAATTACAGCTATTACCGTAGGAATTGAGCACTGGACCTGAGTACTAAATATTTTGTAAAGAGACTGGAGATGTGAAGCATAAAGAATAAAAGGATCTGTGAATGGTATGTGGGAAAGAATTTACATCTGAGGTGATCCATCAGTTTTCAAACTGATGAACACAAAATAGAGAAAGGCAGACATTCAGATTGCTCTGGTTAAGGGAAAACTGATGCCAAGGAGCCTGGATGTGTGGATTTGTGAGTGTGGCCTTTTTCATAGGAGGTGTTACCAGCAGTGCAGATGTGCAGAAACAGGAGCTCCCATGCCTAGAAAAGGATTCATGATGTGAATCCTTTCAAAACTCTGAGGCTGTTTTTCTCTGGTTTTTTTTTTCTTTTTTTATTCTAGTAAAGTGACAGACATTAAAAGTAGGTGGTTTTTGAACAGAAAAAGGGGACAGTTTGTGTTTTGTTTTCCAGATATTCTAATGGCATCCAGGAAGCGGGAGAGTGTGAAGTTGGTTTTTAGAAGAGAAAGGCACCCCTTAATTCCAAATAATGTTTTTTTGTCCCTGTCCATGTGTATTTACAGACTTTTGTTCAGCATAATGGTTCCAGATATGCAGTGTCTTGTTACTGTTTGAAAAAGGCTTTTTTTTTTTCCTTGTAGCTCAGTGTGTAACCTGCATTGCAACAGACTTAAACTGGTTTCCTGTATAAAGCTTTGTCTTTGACTTAATCTTGGCTTCTCTCCTGTAACTCCACATCTGTGAATGACTCATAACAAGCAGGGCCATCAGAAAAATATTGTGTACATTTTTATCCAAATCTGTAGAGCCTTTGTTTCTAATCTTTTTACAGCCTTGCTACATTCTTCCCTCGCATGTAATGAATCATATGGTATCTGTACACATACCTGACAAGAAAAGTGGTTATGCATTGAGAGAAAGTTGAATGCTAAACAAATAGAAAGAATATCCCCAGCCATCAATCTGCTGAGAGCAGAGCTTTTGTAGTTGGCAGTTATCCTGTGTCAGCCCCTGAGGAACTTCTGATATTATGATTCTTTCCCCCTGTAAACAGCAAATTCTGTTAAATGGATGCTCCGGCTTGGGGGCAGAGTTGGATCTGTCAGACACTGGCAGCAAGAGAGGTTCTGCCTCCTGAGGCACTCGGGGGCTTTTCCTGAGCCTTCACAGCACCCAGTGATTCAAGAAGCCAGCCCTATGCAGAGATTTTTAGAAAATTCCAAGACTTGCTTTTCTTTTGTTTATCTTTACTGTTATGTGGATGTTTTTACTCATTTCCAGATGTGTGACAGCATGGGGGCACCTCAAGGCAGCTGTCCTGTCTCTTCTGGAGCATTTATAGTGGCTAGGCTGCAGGGAGGAGGAAAAACACCAGAGTCTAAGATGTGCCCTTGTTTTCTGTCTTTTCCTCTCATTAAATATCTTCGTAGGTAAACAACTGTCCCCAAATTCAGTGTGAGTTAAGTGCATGTCAGCTCATACACCAAGAGCAATAAGGGGGTCAGCTGAGGTAGGCAAGATGAAAGTGTGGCTGGAATGGCTTAACCCTACCGCATTGTTTTGATCTCTTCCCTGGTGTCAGGGAGTAAGCATATAGTAATGGAAAAGTTGGTTACTGGCATAAATAGCTTCTCATTTCTGTAATGAGAAGTATTTTATAACAGCAGTGGGTCCAATGGGATACTGGTGAGGTTTTCCTACAGCTACCAGAGCAGCCCTTCTCTAGCTGTCTCCCAAAACTACCTCTCTTAACATCAATTCCCTCAACCCATGATCCTATCTAGACTGTTTAATGTGGGAGAAGCGCTCGCTGGCCTTAGGGCTGGCTGCTGGCGGCTGCTGTCAGTTTTGTGCCTGCAAGGGGTTTAGAACAAATTAATACAATGTGAAAATTGTTCCTGGCCAGCCTATCATTTTGACCACAGCTTCCCAAATTTCCTGAAAAATTAAAATGCAAAAAAGGCCTGTTTGAAGGAAGGGAGACAATTAACCAAGTCCTCCAATAAAACAGTAAAAGCCAAACCACCTCATCTTTCCTCTCCACATCTCAGTAGAAGTGACACTTTGTGGCATGTGACTCCCCTTTGCATCTTTCTGGAGGGCAGCTTGGCCAAGGAGTGCAGGAAGACTGAGGACATGGATGCTTTATTCTTAAATATTTAGGTAGCAGAAGTGTTTTATGAACACTAGAATGAATCATTCTCTTCCCTTTTGAGTACTATATCCAGTATATTTTCAAAACTGTGGGGAAATACTGAGGTGAGCTACAGTGCATGAATGTACTTAATATAACATTTTAATCAGGTTTCACTCATGCTAATAGCCACGGATCTTAATAAAGCTGTCTGGTTGTAATGGACAGTGTTTAAGAGTTTCCCTTTTTAAAAAGTGATTATCAGTAGCACAGATAGAAATTGTTTCTGTCTTACGAGAAACTAGAAATAGGTTGTTAAACTCGGCTATTACAATATTTAGATGCTGAAAAGCTGTCTTCATCCATTGATTAAAATGAAGAAAAATGTTGCTTATTAAAAAATCTGATGATAGTACTCTGGGAACTCTTGGTGAAAAATTGTCAAAAGTTAGATCTCTGTTCTTGGAAAGAAACCTTTGCAAAGCAAACATCAGTTTCCCTACACCAAGTATGTTCTCTAACTTTGTATAGTATATCTGGAACATAGTGTTATTTACGTCCTGGTGTTAAAAAAATAATTAAAATTATAACTTTTAAAATTTAATTTATGAATGCTTACAGTAAAGCGCCAACTATTCTTCTTGTTTCAGAAAAGATCAATTATCTTTTATGACCAGCAGCCCTCTATTTGGGATGCCTTGTCTTGAATTCTTCCTTTGAATTCTCATCTCCTTTCCTAGAGCCTGGCAGCAGGCTACGCTTTCTGCATGGATATTCTCCTGTAATTTTAACCTTTTACAATACATTTAAAGTGCTTACGAACTTGAAATGGAACCTTTGCATTAGCTTGAGACTTCTTATGCTTTAAGGAAAAAAAAAACTTCACTGAGGTGAAGTTGTTCCTGTTCTGTTTTTTTTTTTTTTTTAATTTTTTTAGCTAAGGAATTTCCAACAAGCCCTCTGCTGCTCCCAGAAGCAGGGCCATTGATTTAATTCCTGTTAGTCACTGAAGCCAAGAACTCAGAAGGGTTTTTTGAAGAAAAGTGTAGAATACATAGTGGCTTCCAAAGAGAGTCTTTACTCTTTGGTTTTTCAGGTCATGGTTGAGCAACTGAGTATCCTAAGGGAAAAGAGGCTTTGATTTCAACCTAGAATTTGACAGTGAGAAATACACAGGTGAGAACAGGCTCTAGAAATGCTAGCATCTAACTAAAGAAGTTGGTAAGAGTTTCAATGAAGGAGGAGGAAGTTGAAAACTTCAGCTAGAAACATCAGCTGGCATATCAACTGTAGGAAGCAGCAGAAGTGCTTGAATGCATCTGAAGGGTGATGTAGGAGACTTCCAGCAATATTTTACCCAGTATGCTGAGGCACAGAGTAGAAGAATTGACTTGCGCAGTGGTGGGATAGACTGCCAGTAATCATTTTTACTTTTTGGCCTCTTCCTATATATGACTGCAGTTCTACTATAGCAATCCTAATCAGGCTGTGAAGAGGTTTTGTTACTGGGATTTCCATATGCAAGGAAAGAGAAGCAAAGCAGTAGAGATGACAGCATGTTTGGGTTTTTAATGGTGAGCAAGTGTCAGTCTGAGGCAGCTAATAGAATAGCTTTAATCAGGTAACACAGTGTTAACAGCTAGTCAGTTTTCTGGGCTTAGCTCTTCATAACTGGCAGGAAGCAAAGCATTCACTTCATTCTCTTAATTAAAACCCTCGATCTTGTGCCATGCACTTGACTGCGCTCCCCACCGTGTAAGGAAGCGCCTGTGGTTGTGCACATGAGCTAGACCCATGTGTGCCTTTCAAAGAAGAGATTTCTAACAAGCAAAAAGGGGCTCCTGAAACAACCCCATCTTCACAGCCTGCTTTCAAGCTGTGACTTGGCTATAAAAATAAATAAATAAACAGACTTTCTCTGTGCAGAGACTTGGCAGACAGCTTTTTCTCTAGAGATAAATTTGTTTTACAAAATTAGAAAAATCTGTTGGTATATATCTAAAATTTACAGTTATGTATTAAATTATTGGTTCTGGAAGGACTCTTATAGTTATGCAATTCTAAAAATATTGATGTAGGGGGAGAAAAATTGACAAGGCAAGTAGCCTTCAGTGTAAATCAATGATTTTTCTTTTTTTTTTTTCCCCAAGTGATGCTATTAATCACCAAATCCATGGAGTCCTTAAGGAAACTAGAAGCAGATCTCTAGGAATATTTGTTCAAAATCAATGTCTTTTTGGTCTTTAGAGTGTATATCGTTTTTTTCCTGCATTCTTTCTTGGCAATGTGTGCAGAGGTAGTGGAAGTAAGCATAGCTTGTTTTAAGCTTTCCCTTTTTCTCTGCATTGTTGTCTTTATTCATCGCAAATGATGGATGGCTGAACCTAAGGATTTTGGTTGTAGGATGGTTTTAGTTATTTGCCAACAATCTTAATTTTAATATAGTATGCAGGGAAGAAAAGGTTATTGGAAAGTAAGTAGTATGTGAATATGTCTGTATAGTCTTCGTGATTCTGTATTGAAGAGCAGATGTGGACTTAAGGGGAGAAGGAAGAATATGAACATTTTACCAGTCTGTATTTACACGCGCATTCAGGTGACACAAGCCTTGATCCAAGAAACCTCATCCAGCTAGTAAGTAGTCCGAGAAGAGGCCGTAGACGCTGGACTTGCAGGGGGCTCGTAGACGCTGTATTTCAACAGCAGGATAAAAGTAGCCTATATGCAGTCTGCTTTTTTCCCTGGAATTAGTCATGTCTGTCAGAAGTTATAGCACATCTGGCCTCTTTATGGATAGTTTAGTAGCTTGCGTATCAAGTTCCTCCTAACAGAAGGAGATACGGTGGAACCCACCCAAAAATGTCCAGATATTTAACAGTCTATTTATTGTCAGTTACTGAGCATGCTGAAATTCTTCCAATTCTTCTTTGGCTGCTCTACCAGAAGAAGAATGCTCCCATGTAAACGTTTTAAGTTTGTATCATGGATGTCTTTTTGTCTGCATTGTTTTCAATTTTTTCCCTAACTTCTTAATAAAAAGTGACGCTCTTATTTTCACCTTCAGTCCAAGAGCCCTTTTGTCACAGAATGTGTAGACATTGAGTGGTTTTTTTTAATATGACAGATATCATCTAGGTCCCGACTTCACAAATTTGTCAGCATGGTATATGGATAGGTACATTTTTGCTAGTTTAATTGGTTGTTGATTGTGCCAGTAACTTCTGGAGTATTTTGGGGTTTGTCTCCCTTTGCTCACCCCCCTGTTCTGATACTTCCAGTTGACTTTGTAGCTTTACTGTGATCTGTCTATGGTGAGCATCCTTGAGAGCTGAAGTTTGCTTTATATATGAATTTAAGAAAATCTGAATGACTGATTCTCGTTCGTTGACTGTGGGAAAACTTGGTCATATTTATGAAGCCAGTTGAGACCCTAAAATACTGAGACTGATGATATGCATAACAGGTTACTTCATGAAGGTTGTTATAATAAGTAAAGTGAGAAGAATATGTAACTTATGTTATTGAAAAGCCAAATGAGAAGTGATACTGAAGATTGTTATGCAGAATTCCTGTTTGTTTAGGCCTTGTTACTTTTTTGCCAGACCCTTTTATTTTAGCTGCGTTGTCGATCTAACTTCTTAGTTTCTAAGCTGAAAACTGGAAGCGAGACTAGCTTTGTAATTACAAGAAAAATGGAAAATTGTTTTGTTTGGATTTCAACAAATTCAACTTAAGATCAGATTTTTTCTTTTAACAATGTGTGCTCTATCATTTTGTTCCTAAAAGCATATTTTCAGCAATTTGGCTCAACTCTGTGGCCTATGGGGGTGGAATTCTTTATCTTGGCTTGATATAGGCAAGCTTTCAGAGGATGTATGGGTTAGTGTCTGACTTTGTGCACCAGAAGACATAATCTTTTTGTCAGGTGGTTTCTGATTCAGTGAAAAGAGTTTTTGGCTGGGTTGGGTTTTTTTGTGTATGATAACCAGCATGGTAACTTCTGACAGATAGCTCGGGCTTTCAATATGAATAACTGTCTTTTTGATTTAGAAAATAATAATAAATAAAAAAATCCTAGTTATATAGCTAGCATGTTTCTGTGGCAGTTCCAGAAAAACCAAATCTAACATGAGGACAATCTCAGCATGATTGTTTATTCTTGCTCATTCAGTGGATAGGAAAGGTAAAGGATAATTGATTACTTACCTTCAGGTGTATTATTCTATAGCTTCTTGAAATCCTGTTAAGTTGACTTGTCTTGCCAAAATTAAAGTAATATCTAGTTATCTCTCCTGTTAATAAGTGTTTTGATGCAAGGATTGGTTTTGTTTCGTCATAGCTAAAACCTGAAGATCAGAGCATGCTTTTGTGTTCTCTTATAAATGTTTGTCAGTGCAGATAGAAGAAGTTTTGATACTAACCAACATAAAGGCAAATTCACAAACATCTATTACATTGTGTTTTCAATAATAATTTCAAGAGTTTAGAAAATGAGACACAAAGCTGATGTGCAAGAGCAACACAGTTACAATAATACACTTAAATAAGACTTAGTGTATTCAGTTCAGTTCCTGTAAAATATGGCCTGTATTGTAACAATTTTTTTCATAATTAAAATAACATTTGAAGTAAAAGTTCAAATTCATTTTTCCATGTGAACTTAGAAGAAATTACGATTTAGCTTTTTCATGATTTGGTGATTAAGTAGACAAGTGGTGTACTTCATGGGTACCGTAATAGTTAACACCTGTTTCAACTGTTTAATGTTTGCATTGGATGGAACTTGTGCAATCCAATATATCTTGAAAAGCTAAAACCTGATATAAAATATTTCACGGTATGGAAGAAATTATAACAAACAGAGTACAGCTTAAAATATAAAATGCTTATTATGCACATTTACATAGTCTTTCGTCTGTATTTCTGAAACCAAAGTTACCATTTTGTGTAAAAATAATCATGATTTTTGTGAAGGTCAGTTAAATTATTATTCGATACCATAAAATAAATAATGTTTCTAAGAACACAGTATTTCCTGAGTAGCTGAGGTTGGCAGAAATGAATAGATTTGTCAGTCAGAAGTCAGTACACTGCATTAATTACCATTCAGTTTGTGGCTTCTGTCATATCTGCTCTTGGCCGGGGGCTGTTCGCAGAAGGGTGGAGCGGTCTCCAAAGGCAGGTGACAAGGGGTGGTTTCCCAGAGCTTGTCTGGAAACCGTGTCAGAGCACTGGTGCCTTCCTGTTTCTCATTAGAGATGCTGATAAACAGTTGTCATCGTACACATTTAGTTGAGTTCCAGGAGTACTTTCATTGACTTGGTAGCACTTCTGCTGTAAAATGTGTTGTTAGAAAGTCAGCTGCTTTTTTCCTGCTTGGGTCATGTTTGTGGTGCCTGGTCCTGCTGGCAGAGGAGCCTGTGGTTCTGGAGAAGACGTACAAAAAGATCATTTTGTCTGCCTCTGCTTCCTGAACCTGTGGTTGCCCAAACACCTTCAGCGGGTGTACACCAGAGCCGCCAGCTAAGCGAGCCCCAAAGGTCTCCTTCCGTCCACCCTGCCCAGCTGAGGAAGACCAAGGGGCTATTACCGTAAATGCTGCATTTTCTACCAAGTATAAAGCTTGACTGGTCCCCACATTGACTGCACAAAGTTGTGCCATCAAATGAAGATCAGCACAAGGTGGAAGTGAGCAGCAAAGGCTTTTTCTTTTGGTGGGCAAAAGCCTTCTTATAAAAGAAAAGTCTGTCTGTCTTCCCCAAGTAAGTACTTGGACTTGTCTCTTAAAGACATTCTCACAGCAGTTGAGGATAGCAGGGCTCTAGTGACGTGCATCTGTAGGAAGAACGCTCTAAAAGTGTTTTTTAATCATTATTTGAAGTGGAATTTGGCAAGCCATTGAATAACTGAACTGCACTTGCTGACATAGTGTTTCCTAAATCGGGATTAATGATGGTAACTTAATAAGCGTAGACATTAGTGTCACTTCTTAATGTTGCGTGTTACTGGTATGGTGTTTTGAAATCATTAACTCTGTTTCAAAGTCAGAAGATGGAAAGCTTGGTCCATTAAAATCTGAAAGCTTGTTTCCAAGTCAGTGATCAGATGGGCTCTGTTGTGCCTTCCATGCATCACAGGTACGGCACTGCCGGCTCCCTCTGCCTCCTGCAAAAGGCTTGTTCTCTTGGGTGTTTCAGAACTTGGAAATTTACTGGTTTTGAAGAAAGCTCGGTTTCATATTAAAATTTTAATTACTATTAGTAAGATGACTAAAATAATCTGCCAGGGTACATCTGTCAGGTGTAAAGTTTGGGAGCTTCTCAATATGGTATTTCTAGAATGAGGTTTGTTTTGGAGGGTCGGGGTTAATACTCTTGATTTGTTTAGGAAGAAGTTGAGCTTAGGACACAGTGACCTAGCAGACTTTTTTCTTAAAAACAAATTAACATTTGTTTTTATCTCAGTTTATCTGATTTGAGGTAAATCTCAATGACTTACTAAGTTGCAGCACCTTGTACTGAACACTGTAAATGGTTTCCACTTTTAATGACTTCTGAATAAATTTCATAACTTTGGAATGCTTGTCGTGCTCATTTACCCACAAAACATGCTGGCTTTGTCTTCTTGTTTGAACAAAATCTGTTTAGCCTTTCAATTATGAAAGAAATGGATAAATTTCCCTTGTGTTTGGCTACTCTTACTGTTTTCAGAAGTGCTAGAACTGTCTTTGCCTGCTTTGGAGAGGAAGAACGGCTTCAAGATAATTTCATGTGAATACTAAATGTTTCACACAGATATTGGAAACTTTGTTAAATGTAGGTACTTAGTTTGAACATAAACATAGACTTAAAAGTGTGCAATTGTGGGTAGCATCCCAAAGTTCTACTGATGAAATTTAATTTTTCCTAACTGCTATTTCTCCTCATAGAAATAAGAATGCAAATTTCAGGAAATTAAGTAAAATAAGAGTAAGCCAGTATAATTGGTACAAAGAGTTAAATCAAGAGGAGGGAGGGCAAGAGCAGGAAATAGCTGGAGAAAAGCTAACCTAAAAGGAAATGCAATACACTGCTTCACATAGCTTATCTTCAAATTTGTAGGCATTTTTTTCTTTTATAGTGGAAGCTATTATCCTAAGTGTAACCCTGTACTTTAAGCCACGATTCTGAGCATCTTATTTTTTATTCAGTGCATAATGGAGATGGTAGTGACTAGATCACCTTAAGATACAAAAATTGTTTCATATGAAAAATGATCAGAGGCATACTTCTTCATGGATTAAATAGTGCTGCATCATGGAGACAAAGTGACAAAATACTAATACATTGCAGTATGTTTTTAATCGTTTGAACAACTGCTTTAAGGTGTAGAGACCTTAAACTTCAGTGTCTTTTCCAAAAAACACCATACAGTCTTCCCTGCCTATCAAGAGACCTGACAAATGGGTTATTCTGAAACATCCTATGTGCTGAAAAGCTGTAGTGAAACACCATATCTTCATAGTATGGCATAACAGCTAAAACCACTGATTATTAACTAAAGGTGTTTCTAAAGTGCTACTTGCTCCAGCTTCACTATTCTCTATGATGTTTTTTTTTATGGGAATCCAGTTTAGGATGTTCTCATGCCCTTTTCTTCCTTACTTCAGCCATGCTTGTTGGAGTCCGTTTGTTGTGCCATACAGTTGTTGTTGGGGCCAAGATGTAAATCACGTCACCAGAATGATTCAGCTTAAAAATAAACCTATGATAAAAAGCTTGGAATTTGCTTTGTCAGCATTCTGCTTAAATGCCCTGCAGAGCATCACTGCTATTATCTAAGCCATCTCGTGTTTGTATTCACTTTAGAAATCATGTGTTTGCAGCTGGAACAAGATCTGTCTTTTCTCAGAACTGCAGCTTCAGCCTCACATCTGTCATGTTCTCATCACCAGTTTCTCCTGTACCCTCTGATTAAAAGCACGTTGGTCCCATGTTTCACTTGAAATAGTGCGGTGGTACTCATTTCCCAAAAGTGTTTCATAGCTATTCCCGAGTTAATGGAAAAATTGTAAATCAACATGCATCTATGAAGTGGCTGCTGTCAAAAGAAAGTTGTGTTTTTCTGCTAGTATCTGTAGCTTGTAAATCTGAACAAATTAAATCTTCCCCACTTGTTTCCTCTGCTTCCGGAAAACCTTGTTCTGGTGAAACTCGCACTGTTTTACTCTGCTCTTGCAGGCACTTGCAGGTTTTGAGGGTGAGTGAGGAGGGCTTTGCTTGCTTCCCAGACCTGTGAAATTGGGGAGTCTGGAATTGCTCTGCAGCAAGGTGACAGCTTGACAGGCTTCATTCGCTGCCTCTGCTCTGACTGCACTGGAGTTAAATAACGTCAGCTTCTGAACTGTATTAGATAAAACCCTGTAGTGTACACTTTCTCCACGGTATTTAAGTGTTGTTACTGATATTTGGAGAAGCCTATTTCACATGTAGTGGCATTGCTTCCTCTGAGGTAGAAAAAGTAGCCTCGTGCCTCTAGCCTGTATCCACTTGGGCTTGCGTTAACTGAATTAATGTTAACTTAAGAGTTTGGGATTGCTTGTGTCATTGGAAGAGTGGGGAAAACTAAGTGCCTGAAAAAGAGTTTTGAAGCCAGGGTGATGGGGTGAGCTAGAGGTTGTGTTGTACATGAGAAATACAGAGAAATCACACTAACAATGCATTTCTTCAGCAATCCAGTAACATTCAGGAAATTTTTTTTTGCATTTGGAGCTCTATTTGGAGGCATCCCTTTCTCTAGGGAAAAGAAAATTATCCTTTTCATAATTAGCTTGACCTGCTGTGTTTTGACTTGGTTGCTAGGTCTCGGGTTGCAACACAGATAAGCTACAACATAAGCTATATGCAGTTGTATCATTTTAAATGTAAATTAAATACACAGTTATGGGTTTGAAATACATGTGGGAGGATCCAGGCCCTAATCCAGGTCTTGCTCTTGAAATAACTGAATTATATGATCGCTTCTTCTAAGTTTCCAAGCTGTGTTCTACAATGGTGTTTTGTTCTGCCATTGTGGTGTCGTCTGCAATGTTTTTGAAAAGCACTCTGAAGGCCCCCTACTTCGTTTACAGCCTATGTGTATTTAGTTATTATTCACGCTTCCTTTTTCTCAGTGTTTCCTTTTATGTAAATACAAATGTCCCAGAGTGACCAGTACAGGCCTAGAGCACAGGGAGCATTTCCGTGTGCTGGCACGTGTTCCTCTGGCGATGCCTGTTCTCCCTGCTCGCCCTCCCTGAAGCTGAGGTCCAGGGCCCCCCAGCGCTGAGCCCCTTGTACAGAGTCAGCTGGCTCTGCAGGAGGGGTCTGTTGGATGGGAGGAGGAGGCTAACGATCTCCGTTGTCTCTTCCCCAAATAGGATTGGTGTGAAGAGTGATTTCTGAAGGTGTTTCTCTTCATAAAGTCAAGATACTCACCTTTCAGACTTGGATTTCTTAGGCTGAGAGGGTGTAGATCTATTCAGTTTTCCCTGCTTCCCATAGTTGCCAGGCCCTACCAGTAGCCATGTTTAGTGCCACTTTTAGCTTCGAGTCATCTTCCTGGAACATTGCTCTCAAATTTTCAAACGTGCTCATGCCTCTGGCTTGTACAAAGGCACCATTTCCAGTGGAAGTATCTAGGGCTGCCTCTTGGTTTTCATCTGCTTTGAATGGAGTAGCTCATAAACATTGGCTGGTGGAAAAAGTACCTGTTGCAAAATTTCACTGGATAACAAGCAGTTGATAAAGGAGTATTTAACAGCACTAATAAGTGTTTAGATTTGTGGTGCTTTCTCAGGCTCAATAAACCACATAGCAGTAGCTCTATATTTCACCTCAATATGAAAAAATAGCATAATAGAGGAAAAATATTTTTAACATTATGCTGGCTTACCGTAATGCTTATTCTTGTTTTGATTCTAACTTTTAATCTTGATATAGTAGATTTGTGTACTCCTGGCTTTCTTTTGATCCTCCTGTTGGTAGAATTACGTTGCAAAGTATGCAGTGTGAATATATCTTTAGTCTTACATGACCATATTTACTTTGTAACTAAAATATATATCAATATATTATAGCTCTAGTATGCAAATACAAACATCTGGTTGAACTCCATCCTTACCAGCTGACTTGCAGAAGGCTCTTCAGGTATTAGTCAGTTGTTGACAAATGTTTATTGTATGAGAAAATTACTGCAAGTTATAATTTCACAGTAGCATGTCCTCATTGATAGTTTCTATGTGTAAACCTGTAAATTTTCTCCTATGTATTTAGTAACTAGATCCTACTTTTCATTTACAGCTGCTGCAGAGGGCAAAGGGAAAAGTGGGGAAGACTTTTTTCAGAAGGTAAGAAAGATATTTTAATGTTATAACATCACTTGATTAGAGGAAAAAATATGCCCATTGCTCATTCATGAGGTCAACCAATTAAATGTGCAGTTTCCACTGTATTGATCAAATTTTTAAAAGTGCTTTTGTCATTTAATGTGTCTGCTAGCCATCAGTTGAGCATGGAATGTGAGAAATATGTTCTTTGGTGTATGCTGCTCTCATTCATGCCCAACAACTTAATTATTCTTCAACTGAAAATGCCAAAATATGCATTATGAAAGTTTATTTTGCTTAATAGCAGGGGGCTCATCTAAGAAGATGTTGTGAGGCGGTCTTAAGGTTTTTTAGATAAATGCTGCATCCTGTTATTAAAAAACTGATGTGAAACTTATTGTGATATCGTTGAAAGCATAAATATTTGGTTGAGAAATGCAAAGGCCTTTTAAGAAAGAAATGCACAATCCACAGAGTGATTCAGTAAAGTTTGTGGTTAGACGGAGGCACGGAAGGGCTGGAAAAAATAGTCCTGCAGCAACTAAACTACAAAGGGAAACATGGTCAAGAGTAATGACTTAGAAATTACTTTTGCAAAACATTTTTTTCCAAGAATTATGTGTAAAAATGTTATTTATGAGTTATGTTAATGAAAATCTGCATGCAGTATGCTAATAAAAATTATGAGCTGTTTTGTCTTTCTGTACTATACAGAAGACAGTGTAAATTTTCATGCTCCATACTGAAATACCTTGAAACTCATGTTTGACTGGTTGTCCATTAAACAGATATTTTGCTGTGTTTTCCATGTTTTCTTCATGTCTGTAAGTGGTACTTCTAAAAGGTCTCTTTTTAGATGTGAAAGAATACTTTATCCTGCACGTAGCTGTCAGATGCTTTGAGGGCTGTTGGGGAGGAATACGTTTACTGCCAAAACGTTTGGGGAAGTATTTTATGGGAGTCTTCAGATTATGTTGCTCTTGACTGATGAGAGTTACTTTTCTGAACGTGGTGCTTGTGCTTAACTCTCTAATATTAATGTGTACAGAGAAGAATGTGTCAATAGTTCTTCCTTAGGATTTTATTAAAATGCATGGGATTTTTTACTTGCTCCAACAGAGCTAAGCCATAGTAATGTATACTTCACTCTACACGTGACTCATTTTACAACACAGTATTTTCTCACACTTGTATAAATCTGCTCATAATTCTTGAAGCAGTAGATAAAGTATTTCCTCTGTGTAGGATCAAGTAGGGTATATGACAGGTGTATTTGAAGACTTGATTATTTAATGTAGATATGATGTACCTTACAATTATATAGTTAGTAATATAATAGGAAAAAATACTGTTTTGAATTTAATAAAGCCAAATGTGTTAGAACTTGAAGTATGTGAATAGGAGTACTCTACTTATCCATGTTGATAACAGATGTAGTGGCTAATTTGGCATTAATGTGTTGTCATATGTGTGCATAATTATTATATAGCCATGGTGTGAATGCTGCAATAGGTTTAAAGCTGCTTCATTTTGACCGGCATTCTTCTTACAGTCCCATCAACTCTATAGGTCAGATCACTGAAGTTTCTAAGTACATACACACGATACTATAGCTAATAAAAACAGATGGAAACTATCTTCTTTGAGAGTTTTCTTCTGTAAAAAAAAAAAATTTTTGGACAGTTGCTCATAGCTTACTCACTGTCTCTGTCTGTGCGATTTCCTTTTATCAGGGTTAAGCGTTTTCCTTTTGCATGTGAAAAGGATAAGGCAGAGTTTCTGGAGGTAAAATCAAGACTCTTTTCATGTGTTTCAGGTTGTGTAGTGAGGAAGAAGGTGATTTGTAGCTTTAGAAACACATTGCAAACTAAGGCAGCAAGATACTTTCAGAGACAATATGAATTCGAAGCTATAGGATATGCATTTTTTTAAATGGTTTTGAAAATGAGACTCTCTTCACAGTGGTGTTGGCAGGCTTTTGTGTGGAACAGGGAGGGGAAGTGCACCATTTAAAAGGCACATGAAGAACTGAGGGTGTAATTTGCATAAATAATACCATGTATAGTATTTTGTGCCAAATTCTGCCCTCAGTGTGCTGAAATTATTGTTGCGTGGAAGGGCTATGCGAGGTGAAAGAAGTTTTCATATGAATGCTGAAATGCCAGAAGTAACAAGGCAAAGATTCCAGAAGGTCATTCCCTGTGTCACGACGTGCAGACCAAAAGGCAGACGAGAGGAGACGGGTGCTGAGGGGAGTGAGACAATGCTGACTTCTGGCCAATGGCTCAGTAAGTGGCTGCTGGGTCTCGCTTGGTGGCTGGTCAATGGGGGACAGCCCTCAGTTCTGTATTAGCTGTCCTCGGGAGGAACAGAAGTTGCTCATATGCTCCCTGAGCTGGGCTCAAAGTCAGGGACTCAGCCTGGGTTCTTAGGCTACATATAGCGTGCTCTAATGAATCTGTCATGCTTTTAAAGAAAGCTGAGTTAATACAAGCTTTTGGTGCTAAACAGTCTTTTACTGGTCTTCAAACATGTGGACAAGCAGTATTACTTTCTTGAATTTTCTTAATCAAGCAGACTCTCAGTGCACATGAATTGGTCCTATCAACTTTTAACTTATGAAGTTTAATAATAAAAATTTAAATATCAAACTGCATTATTTCACTGAGCATTTTTAGCAGAAACAAGCACATGTTCTGCAGTTGCCGGTGGAGTTACAGAATAAGCCCCGGTTCTTGGTTACAAGGGACAAATTAAGCTAATCTTTCTGCCCTGGCATGGCGTGGAAAATCAAGTGGTGATGTGCCCCTTCCTCTGCTTCTGATTTAAAGTGAATAGTAGGTAAACATTTTTTGGTAGTGGCACTTTAAAAAAAGCTGAAGACTTTATCATACTCTCTTCTAGTATTTCCAAGTTTTAGTACTGCTTCAAAGGGGGGGAAACCTATCATAGTCTAATTTGGATTTTTCAAAACCACTGGGAGCTGCTAATAATTTAGCAAGAAACACGTAAGTAATGGCATAGCTTTCTCTCTAGAGCTCTCCGATCTGCTGTTCAGTGACAGGTAGTCTTAAATAAATGTGGACTGGTTTGTTGTTGTGTTACATACTATTTATGTAAAAGATCCTTGTGGACCTTGCTCTACATATTATTGTCCTAATTTATTCCGTGAGAGTAATACATAATACGAAGTTATTACTTGTTCTTGATTCAAAGCCCATTTTCAGTTGATGGTGGAATTTTTCCATTGAGTTCCATAACATCTGGTTCACGCCTCATAGGCAAGCAAAGCCCTTCTCAGACAAAGCCAGGACATTGTTCCAAGGAACATATAATTTATGTAGCACTATAGATATGCATGGCACTCTTATATAAAATGTAAGAAGGTGGTGGGTCTCTGCCCTGAAGAGTTCATAATTCAAAACAGATGAGGGTCGACTGTGTGGCCAGAGGAGAACTTAATGCATCATTTCTGTTTGCTTTTAGCTCTTGCCTCATCAAGTCTTTTTTTTTTTTTTTTTTTTTTTTTTTT
>Ga0065711_1031917_pt1 | contig 28432 bp, 6 predicted proteins | sample Hoacrofraction12_FD_59098 | JGI IMG/M metagenome (GOLD analysis project Ga0065711, IMG submission 59098) | Hoatzin crop microbial communities from Cojedes, Venezuela - Epithelial fraction 12 v2 (version 2) | ecosystem: Host-associated > Birds > Digestive system > Esophagus > Crop | place... | reverse complement strand
TTTTTTTTTTTTTTTTTTTTTTTTTTTTTTTACTGCAAGGTATTTCATCATTCATCACACTGCACATTTGTTTTTTCTATAGAGCTCTAATCTCTTAAACCTGTAGGTTTTCAAATCGGATAATTAAAGTATCAATTTAAAACAGCAACCTCAGACTTTGAATACTTAGTATTGAATGTGTCATTTATGAACAGTGACTTTTTTAGGGCAACAGCCTTACTGTGCTGGTCAAGGAAGTATAGTACCACGGTCTGATATGAAGTGTTCAAATTGTGTTGCACAGAATGTTTTCATCAACATCTTGGATGCAATTTTCAATTTTCTTTTGTTTGATAAACCTCATTCAAATTAGTAAGTACACTGAATTATCCATACTTAAGAAATCAAAGAAACAAATAACTCATGGTTTCAGAACTGATGCAGATTCCATCCCTGTAATATGTAGAAAGGTATTTACCACTTGTAAGTAAACAAGATCTATTTAAGGACAGCTTTTGTCATGCATGTGCATTTGACAGTCTTCCTCATCCAATTCATTATGACTTATTTTTAAAAATATACTTATTTCGCAGGCATGCCATGGTATTGACTACTGCTTTGTTCGTTTTTAAATTCAGTGAGTGAGCTGTAGATTCTTTGGTGAAGGTGATTTTTCAGAGTCCCAAGCAAGCCCTGTTTCTGGTGATGGAGGAGAGAAGGCAGAAAGGGAAATAGAAAAATGTTGCTTTATGAAATCTGCTGGGTATTTTTCTTCTGTATTTCACCAGCTATCAATAAGATCTGTTGCTAATTTAAAAATAATAGAGCATAAACCCAGAGTATATCAAGTTACAGTGAGTGCTGAAGTTAAAAGAAGTTTTTAAGCTTGACATAATTTCCTATTCATTCTTTCACTTACGTTACGGTTGGGAGATGAGGAATTGGTATATATTACTTCCCTGAGCCAGAAAATACTTTGAAAAACCCAGTCACAATGGATGGACTTTGACTTCCATTACAGGTAGTGTTCTGCTCCTTGTTATAATTTCCTTTTTGACTCCTAATAAGCTGTTTCTGGAAGAGTATTTTTCTTTTAGCACTTTTGCATGTTTCATTGTTAGTGTTTTGGGGTCTAACATTAGTTTCTGGTACATTCTGCTACCTCCAGAAATACGTGGGGGGAGGTAAATTATGGGAGGGATTTCTGCCAGGATCATGACTAAGCTTCGTGGTAATGCACAGTCCCAGTCTCAAACATTTCACGGAAATCTTTGTGGCATAGAGAAGTGTTTTTTGTTTGTTTTGGTTTCTGGATATCCATTGTAATGAAGTGTTTTCATATCCTAGAAATGGAGGATATTAATGTCTTTGTCTAAGTAGTGACACCAGTTCTGTTTTCTTGTCACTCGGATATCCAGCTACAGGGGAAAAAAACCCCACGTGTTTTGTTGGCCAGTTACGTGATCAGACTGGTTATATGGAGAGAAAGCCAAACCATTCTGTGGTTCAGACCTTTGGATCTTCATGAGGCATTTATAGAAGCTAGGCTGCAAAGATTGATAGCACGTTAATTCCAACTTACAGCTAATGTTCACTTTCTAAATCATTCTTCGGATATATTGGGAAGTTATCTTTTCTGGGAAAAAAATAATCTAGAGTGTTTTTCAAGTGCAAAGCAAACATAGGTAGGTATTGATTTCTTTTGTAAAGTGGATTGTTGGTATTTGACTTTGGTGTAGAGATCTTTCTCGGTTTAATAGTTGTGGCAATTTTTGTAAGTGATGAATGGTAACAGTATGAAAATCTGGCTTCTAGGTGTGCTGTTGTCTTGGTGCTGCTGATTAGATGTGACACTGAGCTGCTGTTTCACTGCCTGGCAGCGACTTGTGCCCTATAACCATAAACAAATTGATTTGATGTGATGTGTTCAACAAAATAACAAGAAATAGATGTATGATCGTGGAAATCTTTACTGGTCATATAGTTATGTATTTAAACTGCAGTGTTTTGGCCAGAACTTAATTGAAAACAACTCAGTGTGGTTTGGCTCCTTGCTACGTAGAGAAGGATTATTATATACAAAACTTTGGCCCTCTTACAGCCATTATTGAGAATATGCTAGATATAAATCCTCATCTCTTTTGGTCTTGGTAATGTAGAATTTCAGAAGAAAAGTGATCTTCTGGTTTTACCAGGCAAAGGGTGCGGTTGGGTTTGCAACAGGAACTTTGTTTCGATACAGACGAATCTTCTGTTTAATCTCTGAAGTATTTAATATCTGAAGAGCTCTTATAATGACGAATCGTTTTCCTACATCTGCTTTCGTTCCTTTGGGTTTAGCTAGTTCTGTGGAAACGTAGGAGTCTGAAAAATGATCGGGTCACGCAGGAGATTATTTGGGCTTGTGCTTTTCTTTAGTAGCCATCTAGCTATTAATATTAATGAGACATATAACAGTTGTCAAGAGGATTGTATGCTTATGCAGTGGAGAAATAACTCTTCACTTAAGTCCTGTAATATTTCAAATTGTGTAATTATGTTGGTTCTAGGTACATGTGGGGTCCCTGTTACTTAGACAACATTGTTGATAAGTGTGTATTTTGTACTACCCAAAATTTTAGTGGTTTGTTTGTAAGAGTAGAGGGTTTTTTACATATTTTTTCACACTCTTGTGTAAGCAGCTGTTTTAAATAGGTGGGATCTTTAATCAGTCAAGTGTCACTGTGTGATTTCCTCAGCTTTGGTACAAAGCTTTACCTGGGAGGCTTGCTGGAGTTGAGGGCGGTGTTGGGGGTCTGGGAGAGCTGGGGGGCTCCGTGCTGCTGCTGCTGCCTTGGCCTCTCCTGGCCCTGCCGCTGCCCCGGCGGCTCCCAGCGCTTCCTCGGAGCAGCTTCGGCAGCGGTTCTGCACCCGCCTCCAATCCAGGGCTTGTGCTGCAGATTCACAGGCGAGAAATATTGGTGAAGCTCCTGCTCGTTTCGGAAGATGAACTGTACTCCAGGTGTAACTGTGCAGTGAGCATTGCTCTTGCTCTAAAGAAAACACTTCTGCTCTAGAATAGCATCCACCAGAAATAAGAAGTTTATTCTTTCCATCAACACTTTTCCTTCAGAAATGTAACTTTTAAGCCCTTTAAAATGTGACTTTTAAGCCCATTAGTGAGAGCTAAGTGTTATGATTTGAATGCATTAGGAAGTAGTATTGTATGTTTAATTTCCATGGAAACTGGCATCTGTGAGGCATGTTACTGTAACTACAGTGGATAATAACTTTTCATATTTTTAGTTTTGATGGCAGTATCCATGCCAGTAATCAGGTGGTTAGTGCTGCTGGGTGCAATAGGCAGAATTGTCAAGCAGTTTCTCTGTGTGGAGAAGTGAATATTATTTCCGTTACAAAGAATGTTTACCTGATAGTGTACTATTTTGAATAGATCACATGAAGATTAGTAGTAACTGTTTATCACTGTTAATTAGGTACTTCAAAGATAAATATAAGTAAGACTGGCTGTTCTAGAGGGCTTGCTTTTACTGTATACATTTGAATATTTTTCATTTTTTTACTTCCATCTGAGATGAACAAAACCCAGGGCTGACCTCTCTCTCGTGCGCACGTATTCACAGTGCGTAAACTCTTACCTTCCAGTTCATTTCCTTTACCTGTAATTTGCATTGCAGCGATTCATTACAAATGTATACAAAGAATACTGTTAACTAGGTAAATTTTTTACTGGTTTGGTGTCACACATGATATTATTAATGAACTTTCTCCATTCAATATCCAGTTTCATTAACCTTATTTCAGTATTTGCTGTTAGACTACCTGAGTTTTTTTCAAAATATTTGTATGATTACTGAGTCATGCTTAAGCTATATTGGAGGAAGCCATTTTTCTATCAAAGACATAAATGGTGATATAAGATTTGGGAAAAAAAATCAATATGTTTTTGGAAAGGCTGCAGGAAATCATCACAGTTGGGTTTAATAAAGAGTAACAGGATGTCAGAGAGTAAGAGCACCTAAAGAGGAGCTGCATTGGTGTTTGTACTGAATTGCTCTCCAGTGAAGAGTTCCATGTAAAACTGAAGGTCTGCATTTTACCTGCTTCTAACACTTAGAAGTTAAGTGCAGGTTCTCTGCTGCCGAGTTTGTCTTTAACTCCTCCATTCAACTCCTGTAACTGCTGTCTAGTAAGAATGCCGCAGCAATTCATCCTAATTGCTAGAAACAGTTTATTTTTTGCATGTCTCAACCTGTTTCACCATACAATTGGAAGGTACACTTTTTTAGTAGTCGTTTAGTCAGAGTACCTGCAATGTGTCAGAAATACAGAGCAAAATAAGATGTAGCTCCTTACTTTGTTCAGTTACGAGCCTGTTCTGGAATTTGCTGATGTCAAATGTTTTCAGTACTCGTCAGGCAGATGTGCAGATGTTTAAGTTTACTACCATGAATTGTCACAATTATTTCAGATAAATATTGCATGATGGTGAAGTTAGACATGTGTGGAACATTTGCAGTATTGCAGCCTTAATGAATTACTACTTTAAATATGCTCTGGTCCAATATGTAACTCACCTCAGAATGAAATTACCATCATATTTTGTAACTTACGTTTTTGGGGTTTTATAAGATATCATATAGAACAGAAAATAATGAGGCCCACTAGCTTGGTATGTAAGATGACTAGTAAAAAAATCTCAAAGAATTTATCCATAAATATGCTTCTGCCTAAAAGTGGGAAAAAAAACAAACACAACTGCAGCCTTCATCTGAGATAGTTGTATTTCCCCATGCACAGACCACAATTCACATAGCTGCAAAAACTAACAGCAAAAGTTGTAACATCCCACTTCCATTTTTTTCACTGTTTTATTGTCATTAAAAATCTGTTGTTCCAAATATTCTCCAAAAAGTAAAGCTGGTGACTTATTCCAGACCTTGCTAAGAAAGCAGAGGTAGCAAGTCTGTTGCTTAGTAGCCCGAGGTCTCTTTTTGTGACACATTTGCTATGCAGACTTTTTCATTAAAAATACTATTTGATTGTTTAAATAGAAGGTGTGTGCCATACTTGATTTTTTTTTTTGTATTTTTTAAAAAGTTTTGATTTTATTTAATTGGGATGGCTGAAATGTGACATACCCATTAATGGGAAATGCTGTGCCTTAAAAACTGCTTGCAGTATAGCTTGGAGAAAATTCTGTGCTATGCTTAAAAATACTTGAAATAGACAGGAAGAGATAAACAGCAGTGAATAGTAAAAGTCTCAGATAGACACTCTCAAAGCAACTGGAGGTAGGTCTGCACTGCAGTACAGCACTAGAATATTGATATACCTGCCATAACTCAGCAGTACCAACTTATCTGTACTAAGATTTAGTGCTGTCTCAACACTGAACTCGGAGTGGGCTAATTCATCTTGTGCTGACTACTTCGACACTGGAATACAGACTGAGCTTTAAAGCCAGCGTATACATTTCTGTGTTTTAGTCGCAGGAGAGCCTAAGAACTCATTACTTACTGGCCATTTCCAGATGCCAGTAAATGTGACAAATCTTTTGAAGGTAAAGGTGTTTCATGTGTTTGTTTGTGGGGTTTTTTGGTTGGTTGATTTTGGTTTTTATTGCTCTTAGCAAAGGGGAGAAGAAATGGGAAAGTGGTGTGAAGGTCACATGTGTCACCTGCTGGGTGAGAGAACAGTAACCACAACTTTAAAAAAAAAAACAAAAAAAACCACAACTTTTTCTGGTGCTGCGTTTTTCCCAACGTAGAGGTCTTTAAAAGGTCTAGTGCTGTTAGGACTCCAGTGTTTCTTAACTTCTCTCTGAATGCTTAATTTTCTCGTGTTTGAGCTTGGACTATACCTTTTTGAACTGGCTATGTAATTCCTCTGCTTTAATGAGTGGTCAGAGCTCCCCGGGAGAAGTCCGTGGCAGTCATGCTAAACTTGCAGAGATCCTCGTGATGGTGGATGAACGCCTGAGCCAATCCATTGTGTTAGAAGTGGGTAATTTTATAAAATTCCTTTCAAGGAAAGGTGAAGAATCCACAAGCTAATAATAATTTTGGTATCTGTTCAGGGACACCCAAAAAGGCACAAAGGCGTAGCCAGTCCCGGGAAGCTGTGTACAGTAGGGATGACCAGTAGTGCCATCGGTACCCCATTTGCCAGTTAGTGTTTCAGTTAGTTATGTGTACTCTAATCTGTAGGCATTTTCAACTGATACAATATAGAATGTAAATATATGTATATATACATAAATGCAGTAATTGCAAAACTGACAATATTGAATGAAACTAAACAAGCTGAAGAACACCTTTTCTGATATTGCAGATGTAGGTACTAGAAAAAATGTGTGAATATTCATTCTCAAGATGATTTTGAATGTTGGCGGATTCCTTTGTTTTAGTGATGAAGATGGTTTTCAAGCCAGAATGCGTTGTTCAGAGGTGTTTTGATTTGAAAGGCAGTCGATGTCAAAGGTTGCCTTTTTTAGTGGATGACAGATTAGGCAAGTCAGTGGCTGCCAAGGACGGCTGTGTGAGGATGGAAAAACCTCTCTAGAGTCATGGGTTTTCAAAGCAGAGTAAGAGCTGCAGTGGAGGAAAGCAGAACACCAGATAAAGCAAAAAGCAAGCAATTAAAATAGTCTCAAAGTTGAAGGATCAGCCTGGCCCAGAAACCCACTGCAGACACTGCAGTGAACACTGGGTAGAGGCGAGGTACAGTGTAACTATCAAACTAAGTGGTATAGGATGGATTAAGAAAATGTAGTTATGTGCACCAAAACAAGTTCCATAATATCCCTGTGAAGACAGATTTCTCATAAAACTTTCATATTTTTACATTCACTATAACTCAATCCAATTTGCAATAAAGTTTTATTTTTATTGGTCATATCTGCTTACAGTGAAAGCTCATTCTGCAGTTATTAGCTTTTCCAAACTTATTTTGTGTTTGTACTTTAAGTTTTTAATGGTTTTATCAGTTTCCTCTTCTAAGCAAAACGAACAAAAGAAAATCTTTCTGGCAGTTGCTCAGTTCTGTACTGTAAAAGAATTGTGCGAGAACAATAATCTGGACCTTCATGATAGCTGTCTGACAAATGAATTCTTGTCATAAGGAACAGATCTATTCCCTTTTAAATTTCTTACTAAAAGTTGTATTCAGATTACTTTTTTTTACATGTTCAAGCGTATTTATAAACTAGGCTATTTTGAAAAAGAAACGAAAAACCTCACCCTACCCCCCCATGCTAATATATGTAGTACAAATACATGTTCATTCAACGTATTTATCTAATATGTTTTGGCAAGATATAAAAAAGAATCGGGGAAATAAATATTAAAAAGAGTCAATTTTCTGTGTAGAATTAATTTTGTTGTAGAGAAGATTTCTCTTTCTTTTCATTGTTTGTCACATTGTACAGTCTTGTTAGCCTATGAATACTAATATAACTATTTTGATTCTTTTAAAAATCTCATTATTTCTGTCAGTATATTTTTATACATCTGAGTCTGCTAAAAGAAATAGAAAGATTAAGGAGATAGGCACATGTACAGTTTTAGGTAGCCAATTGCTGGGTTTGTTCTTTTTGTGTCTGTATCTGTTTTTTCAGTATATTTGTGTGCATACTAACCACGGAGTCTTTTGGGAATCCCTGTCTAATTAATAAGTTGAACTGAATTTTTAATGGATTTCTGTGCAGCTGTGTGAGTGTACATATGCATCATACACTTACATACGTGTCAGACATAATAGTCAACACAGTTTATGAATGATAATCGGTACATACTTTACTGACTGCTGATCCACTTAAGCATCCCAAGAACAAGGCTAGCTCTCAGATGCTCAGAAAACTTTCTCCTCTTTCTGTTGTTGGGAGTTTTCTCTATACCTGGGAAATGAAGGGGTGTCTGTCATCATGGATTCCTTGGTCAAAGTCCAAGTCAGACACTTTTTGTGAAAGACTGTGCTCTTGGCTGTTGCCCAGATCATGTCAGGGGTTATTCTGCCACATGGACAGGAGGACTGGAGAATAGCTTGGAAAAGGCTTGTGCTGCTCTGGCCCCATAGTTTTGGGCTTCGGGGCTGTGTCACAAAGAAGAAAAACTTCTACTCTTCCTCTGAGGTATAGATGGAAATCCTCTCAGAACATTAAAAAAAAATAATCTTTTAATCCCCACCCCCCGCCCCTTTTTTTGAGTCATGTTACTAAGGAGTATATCGTGAGAGTGGTGATACCTGTTTCCTTTCACTGTCTCCTCTAGCCCGTATAAATAATCTAGCAGTCACTTCGTTGTGCAGGTCATTTATAATGACTGCATTCAGTAATAGAGTTGAAAAAAGCAATAACGTTAAAGTCCATATTTTAAAGATACATGCCAAAAACCTTTTTTTAATAATGTAAGTATATGAGTCTTCAGAATAGAAGCAACTTCTTCCTAGTTTCCTACTTTAATGGTGTTTGGGGGTTTTTTGCATGAAATATTCCTTCCTTTCCTCTCAGCATGCAGGATTGTCTGGGAGAACATAATAGTTCACAAGCATGTTTATAGACACTCTCTCTTCTTTTTCCTCAGAACACTTTAGACCATACCTTGCAAGAAAATCTAAGATCTGCTGCAGTAACTCTGACGGGTCAAGAAAAAAAACAAAATTTTTATCTATAGTACTGACAGGGTGTCATTTTGTGATACATACAGTGGTTACATACCACTGATAGGGAACAAGAAATAATTGTAAAAATATTTTTCTTCAGTTCCTGTAAAGTCTATGAAATAAGGTTTCTTATATGTGCTTGGGCAAGCAAGCTTTTCTTCACGTTTATTCAAAAGAATGTGACATGTTTACTAAATTCTAATACAGCTTTATTATGTTAACACAAAGAGTTAAGCAAATATGGAATATTAGTTACACAGTAAATTTAAGCTTTCAAAAAACAATTTCCTTTATAGTTCCTGAAAAGGAGTAATTTCGTTTAAAAGCAAAAGTCTTTATGCTCTAATTATCATGCTGTGGCTTAATTTTGTGACGTCTTATTTTTGTATGCATCTATTAGTTTCTGAAGTTTTACCTGAATGATGTTTCACTACTAGTAAGAGGTGGTCGTACATACTTTTCCAGATGCTGTAATCCCCGTATTTATTGATGGACATTATTTATTATGTCTTGTCTCAGAAATTCTGTATCTAATGTTAACTTATGTTGTAGCTGTGAGACCGCAGTATTGCTGATGACATTCCTACCTCTGTGGTCAGAAATAACCGAACTTTGTAGGTACGGTTTTGGAAGCAGATAGTGAGATGGCATCACATTTGTCTGTTGCCCTATAGGAGGGAAGTTTATCATCTCTTTGCATTTGCAAGGTTTTTTTTACTGATAATCTAGGGAAGCATTTGAAGATTAAAACTGCATCCTGTGTTGATACTCATCTCAATATTTGGCCATTTAAATGGTATTAGCAAGCTGTAAACGTCTGAGTGATCACTGTGTAGCTGTGGAGTTCAGTATCAGTATGTTAAAAAGGGTTGGAAAAATTGATTTTCACTGACGACCAACATCTGCTAGGCTTTTAGAATGACAAGGCTGAGGTAAGGAAAGGCTATGAGACACAATACGACTTTCTGCTGCGTGGTGTTTCCAGAGCATACTTCCAATATTGAACTGAAAGTAATGGCGGGGTTATGCTCTGCAGTGGCTCATACACTGGTGCATATAAATGAACTAAAGCCTGTACTGTGAAATCAATGCTTATAGACTTTGTTCTGTAAAAGTCGGGCATTCACAGCCCCACATCAAAATGTTTTATTAATTTTAAAGTGAATGGACATATTGTGTCCTCTTCTTGTTTTTTTCCTTGAATAACAAAACACTAAGGAAATGACTTATTTTCATTTTTTCCCAACATAGTAATTCCCATTCTATTGCATCTTAATTTCAACAAGTATTTAATAAATATCTGGGGCTTGCTTACCTTTTTTAAAAAAAGGTAAGTTTTCTAAGTTCTGTGACACAGTTTAGCTCTAACTATTCCAATATTAATTACTCTGAATGTGTGCCTGTCACTGATGAGCATGTAGTATTAGCTGCTTTGTCTAGCTCCTTATTTAATTAACTACTAACTAAGATTTGCAGGAACTAGTAAAACAGAGCTATTAATTAGATTAAAATAAACTTGCTTTAATATGACATAGGTAGTTGATTAAAAGTTGCCTTTCTCCTAGGCACAGCAGTTATTTTTTCTCCGTTGCAGCAAACTTCCTTGATAATAAATGTCCTTTTATTATCAGTAATTTTCTTCAAACCTCTATGTCATTTAGCTGATTTTTATCTTTCTGGTGTTTGATGTTCCAGTAGATCTCTGGCTGTTCATGTTTGCTATCAAGTTTTAATTTGAGGGAGAAGCAGAAAGGCAGAAAGTAGCTGTGCTGTGTGTAGGAAGATGCTTGGTTTTGTGACCATACTTGTTGGGGTCGGGGGTGTTTGAGAGCTTGAAGCGGTGTTTACCTGCAGTGCAGCTCGTCTGAGATGTTGTGGTGTTACTGGGTGAGAGCTGGAGTTCCCAGAAAGACAAATCAAGGAAACTCTTCATCTGGTTTGGGTTGAGAAAGAAAACCAGTGTACTTCGTGAGAAAGCTTGTGACTGTGCCAAGGTTAATAAAAAGTTGAGATGAACTTTGCTTGTTACGTTCAAAGGCTCTCTCCTTCCAAAACCAGCTTTCCATCAGACACTGCTAGAGTATGGGAAGTCTCCTCGCCGTCAGTGAGTCACAGGCACTGTGATCTGCGGGCAGTCTCCCCGCATGGGAGCCAAATGTTCCGAGGTACCTAAGGGTCTCTGGTCCCAGCTGTCCCTCGTTGCTTTTATGTGGTCTCGCCCTGGGGGAGGAGGGAAGGGTGAAATGCTGGGAACCACCTCAGAGGTTTCTAGTCTTTTACAGTGGAGAATATTTTCATTGTGAAGTCATGCACTATGGAGATCTGCTCAGAGTAGTCCTTGGATTCAAAGGAAGCTCAAGAGGATGAGGGTCTGTACTGACAAACTGTAAGAAAGCTTCTGGTAACATTTTTTTTCCATTTTGCTGTCTGACTCTGCCCTTTCCCCGTACCTGCTCGTCACGCAGCTTGCCATGATTGCCAGTGCTGAGAGTGCTTCGAGGTCATTGCTGCCTTGCTTCAAAATGCGAGATGTTGCACTACCAGCTCTTGTTTTCCATCTGACATTCTCTTTCAAATAAGGCTTGTTGCTTTCTGAAGAAGGGGTCTTAAGAAATCTTCACGCTTCTTTGTGCCACTCTTGGAACGGATGAGAAAATATCCGACTGCAAAAGAAAGTACGTTTGCGTGTGAGGTAACTCCTGTGCAAGTGTTACGATGGGCAGCTTCCTTCAGGAGTTGGATGTTTTTCTGATCTGTGCAAAGACTGACGGCAGAAGGGGTATCTCGCGTTGCAAACAAACTTACAGCAACGTTTCTTCTCACAGATAGTCCATCTTGGATGAGCCGTGACTTGAAAACATTTTGTCTTACTAATTGACTCCAGTTCTGGGTGTTAAGATCCAGAATAAATGTAAGCTTTCAGAAGAAACTGTCTATCATCAGAATAGATGTATCCCTAAAGGAGTGTAATTAAATAGCCAGAATAACTTTGTGTTAAGAGCAAAATCATCCTGTTTTGTTTTTTTTTCTGCACCATTCTGTCTAAGCATCTGTTTCTTCCTGAAATTCTCTAACTAAAGAGCTTTATACTTCACTGGACTAACAAAATTAGAGCAAAAAATGGTTATAGTTTGCTTTTCAGTCCTTTATGATATTCATGTTTGTCAGTGTTCCTTAGGTAGGAGTTTATTTTCTGATCTTCATTATGGTAGTTTTGTTATCTATTCAAACACAAGGATTTGGAGATCTTTTTGCAACCATAATCACTTAGAGCAAGACTGTCAAAGGAACCATCACAGAAAAATTGAGATTTGAGTACTTAGTCTCTGTGGCAAGTCCCAGCAATAATGGTTTCCTCATTGTTTGATAACAGTATGTAGCTCTACGTGGCATAGGGGAGTGATTTTTGGAAAGGAGTTTTTGCTGCAGGTTTGTATGCCACCACAGCCGATTCATGTCATTTGTGTGTTTGACAGTTAAAATGTTCAACTAGAGTTGCTTGAAACTGTAGTAATTGTTCATACTATTTGCATACAGCACATGCAACATTTGTGAATTGCCAACTTAAAGCCATATTATATATAAAACAAAGGCCTAAAGCAGAAGAGTTATTCTTTTCTTTAAAAAAGTTTCTCTCTTTTTCCACAGGTATTTCTAATACATTTTCTTTGTTTATTAACACTTAAGAGTTTATTATTTAAATTTTTAAAATGTAATTATGTATCAGAGTTTCTTTGGTGTAAATGGCCTTAACTAAAACAAACAAACAAAACCGCCCAAAACCCTACCACCGTTGTTTCTGTAGGCAACTATTTACTTGTTTGTATTATAGAAGAATCTTGGAACTGCAATGAAGCTTATATTTGGTCTTGTTATTCTTACATACGTTCTGGGTATTCGCAATAGATGTTAACAGAGTTTGAGAGACAAATACTATTTTTAAGTGACTGTGGGAAATGCAGAAAATCAGTGACAAAGCGTAGAAAGTTAATGCAAGTCTGCTTCTTCAAACTCAGTCCTGTTCTTAAGCAAGCTGTTAAATAGCATAGCATTTTTATTTCTATAAAGAACTGGACAACAATTAACAAAAAACCAAGAGGTGGAGCTGTTAAGATTATAGGGAAGGAGCGAAAGCCATACAGCCAAGGAGAGTGCCATGGACTGAACTAATCCACTTCATCTGTGGAAAGCCGTTGTACAAAACTAAGCAAAAGAACACAACCTCAGAAGAGGAGGATCAACTGCAGACAGTTCAAACATGGGCGACTGAATAGCAACAAAGTAAATGCAGAAGGATGGAGAAGACTGTCTGCCTAAACTCAGCAAATTGAAAACAAATAGAAAATTTCCTGTGGAGGTTTTCTACGAACAATGTCTGTCTCTCTGGTTTTGGGAATGAAGAAAGCAAATTAAGTTCTGTCCTTGGAGCTGAAACATAGACTATGAGTTTCCCTCTCATGCTTTGGTGGAATGATAGCAGACAGTCATTTGAAACAGTCCAGAAGGAATGTGCTTTAGGGAAAAAAAAAAATTGTATATTTTAAAATTCATTAAGGGCAGTCTTTATTAAGAAAAAAAGTTGCCAAATATCTCAGACACTGAGATGTGTAAACAATTGACCACTGCCTAGATATAGTCTTCAGTAGGGACTTCCAAATTTGAAGAGATCTGTGCATGGATGTGGGGTGAAACGCTACCACAGAGATTGCATGTCAGGCGTTTTTAATTTTTTTTTTTTTTAAGAATAAGGTATTTGAGATTATTGATTTAAAATTTAACTTGTATTTATCTTGCAAGATAAATATGAGGAAAGAGTTCTGAGCCTTTCAAGAAACTTGTTAGGCTATTGTTAATTTAGATTTGTTCAAAATATGCTTTAGTGATGTGTTAAGTACATAATAGTTTTCTCACTCCACTTTCTTGTATAGACTGCTGAAGAGCTACTCATAGTAACAGGTTTTGTAACACAAATGTGGTATATTCAGAGTGATACCTAGATTAATGGTACAGTGCTCCTTTTAATAAAACTGCCTCTCAATAAAATGGATGATGAGGTTGTGTTTAGTTGTAGCTTTGTTAGGACTGGGGCTTTTTGTGAAGAGGAGCCACGTATTGCCTTTACTGCTGATTTGTATTTGCAGAGGTTAGCTCAGTATTGTTATTAGTTGTATATAAACTATGGAACAAATGTGTACACACATTTATTTGTATATATATTTGTTTTCCTGACAATTCCTTGTACTGCTCTCTAGTTTTGGCATATTTGGCTCTTCAGAAGTGGTGACATTTGGTTACATTTTTCTCCAAAGGTGTGATCTGGATTGGCAGACAGTTAATTTATTATGTGGCAAGCTGCTTAATGAAGTCAACAGATGTCCTTGTGTAATTTTTTTTAATAATATCATTTGTATAATTTTCTTAGAACAATCATTAGTAACCATGAATCCTTGCAGTCGGCTGATGAACATATTCTTTAACTTTTAACTCTTCTCTCCAGGCAGAACTAGTGAAAGGGAATGTGCAAAGCGTTGGGCTCACGCTCCGCCTCGTGCAATCCAAGGAAGAAGACGCAGGACATGTTGTCATTGAAACCGTGACTCCAAACTCACCTGCTGCAGCTGCTGATCTACAGAGGGGAGACAGACTGCTGGCAATTGGCAGTGAGTAATATGTCAGCTGTCAAAGCACGTGTTGTCTTGCGAACTGGGAGGACGTGTTTGCATACAGTTCAGCGAGGCTGACTGCCTTTCTCAACACTTACAGTTATGCCTGGCACTCATAACAAAAACTAGCATTTATGTATTTATGGCCACTTAAGGTTATCATTCACTTGGTTCATTTTCTTGCATATTTACTTACTCTTTGCTGGGTAAATGCCAAAATAAAGTTGAATAGACATTTGAATGTAAGTATATTTTTAACTGCTCTAATAGTGATGCTGTGAGGTTCTCTACTTAGTTTCTTCCAGGGGTGTTACAAAACATGCTTAGTTTACAAAGAAAACCATAAAATTTTGCATCCTAGGCCTGTGTACTCAGCTTTGAACCTAAAGGTACTACACCGAGTATGGAACTAGTAGTATAAACGTATTTTTGACTAACAAGACTAATTGTCTGAAATGTCAAAATGACCCAAGAAGATCTGCTGAGTATTCGATAGTATTTTTATACGTTTAGTATCAATTTTTGTCGGATCTGGCATGTGGGAGTCTAAGTATTGCTTAGAAATCTGCTCTGAAGTTCTCATATTTGAAGACTTTGGCTAAACTGTAACTGGCAGATAAGCGCTGCATTGAGGCAAGAACTCACCCTTGACTTCTGCGGGGGAAGGCACTGTGGGTGTGGGGTTTTTTAAATAAAGATGCTGTTGAAATCCCTGGGCACTATCAAGTGGATTGGTACTAGTTTATATTCTATGATTTGAAATGTTAATATCTCCAGATATAGCTTGGATATTTCTGTTTTATCTGGATCCTGTCACCTACAGAGAACTAGATCGTAATCATAAACTATAATCAGAAACTGATACTGGAAGTCTTCCTGCTTTAAACTTGAGAATTGGAGGGGACCTACAGAATATGGCAGTGGACAGAAGGACAAATTGATTATTAACAAGAACAGTGGGTGATCAGCTTGTGGAAGGAGCAGATAGGAACCTCTTTATTATCATTAAGAAATAATGTATTTTCTATTCTACTGGATATTGTGGGACTAAATAAAACATTATGGAGTAAGAATTGTAAGTAGCTTAGTTTAAAGTTAATGGGGTTTGTATACTGTCCAAGCATTTATAAAGACTAAACAGGAGTGGAAATATTGCTATATATTAATAACACTTTGAAAACAAGTGTAGGTACCACTGATAAATTAGAATGTAAAATGAAATCGCTCTAGGGGGAAAATGGTAAAAAAAATTCAGTGAGGATTATATTGTGAATTTGGAGATTATCTCCATCATGTCGATTGTAGAGAAAGAAATGTAAAAAGAACTGCATAATTATGAGTTTTATATGTAATATCCCAGATATCTGTGCGTGTGGCAACACACACATTTCTTCTCCAGAAATTAACTGTGTAAATAATAGGAGGTATAAAGTAATTTTATATTTAGTTCTGCTAAGTCGTTAAGATACTACAGAAGAGTTAGTGTGGTAAAATACTATGAAGATAGAACTTTATACACACACAACATGAACTGCTTAAACTTGCTGCTAGTACAGTTGCTTTTTTTGTGTGGTGTTTGTTTGGGTTTTTTTGGGTTTTGTTTGTTTTTTACCTGAGGTGTTTTACAGACCAGAGCTTAACCACTACAATTACTTCTTTTGGTTAGGTACTGCCTCAATCCCCATTGCATTGCTTCAGTGATTTAAAAGGGTTTTGAGTGGCTTTGAACAGGCAATTGGTGATTGCTCTAGAACAAGGGAAGCTGTTTTTACATTACCCCCTGCATGACCTTATTTGGACTCTGTGCTCATTAAGATATTTTAGCTTGCATGTAACTTGCTGTAGCTTACCATAGGTTGGAGATACTGTCAGATGACTCTGAAAGTTCTGGTGAGGAAGGCGATTCAGTTCACTGTTCAGCCACACTAAGAATGTAGCATCATGCCTATATTTTGTTAACACATTGAACCTGTTTTTTTTGTTAGCCTTCTGTTTTAATTGTAACTGTAATTTAAAGATACCTATCTCTTTTGAATCCTTTGTTAAATACTTGCAACTGAAAAGTCCAAACTCACAATAAGACCAAGGTTAAAAACATTAGCTTGTAAAATCAACATTACTCTATAAGATTACAGCATTAATAACAAAAAGCAAACTGGAGTGTTTACGTTGGTAGCTTTTCCAGCTCCTAAAGTGATACGTTTGTATGAATAAAATGGAAAGGATCCATGTATTACATTTTAATTAAGCTCTTCTGTCATGATTGACTTCCTTTGTTAGTGGGCAACAGTATTATAACCACTATTAAAGATCTAAACATGTTTGTCGACTATTTTCGGCCATAAATATCACCAGTGTACTGGGTGCTGGTGAGACTGCACCTCAAATACTGTGTCCAGTTTTGGGCCCCTCAGTACAAGGAAGACATTGAGGTGCTGGAGCATACCCAAAGAAGGGCAGTGAAGCTGGTGGAGGGTCTGGAGCACAAGTCCTGTGAGGAGCTACTGAGGGAGCTGGGGTGGTTTAGTCTGGAGAAAGGGAGGCTGAGGGGAGACCTTATCACTCTCCACAACTATTTGAAAGGCGGTTGTAGTGAGGCAGGTGTTGGTCTCTTCTCCCAGGTAACTAGAGGATGAGAGGAAAAGGCCTCAAGTTGCGCCAGAGGAGGTTTAGATTGGATATTTGGAAAAATTTCCTCACTGAAAGGGTTATCAAGCGTTGGAACAGGCTACCCAGGGCAGTGGTGGAGTCCACATCCCTGGAGGTATTTAAAAGATGTGTAGATGTGGCACTGCAGGACATGGTTTAGCAGGCATGGTGATACTGGGTGGATGGTTGTACTTTATGATCTTAGAGGTCTTTTCCAAGCTTAATGATTCTATGATTTAGATTGTTCTCATAATTAAAATTTGATAATTTTTGTCTTTTTTTAATAGGTGTTAAAATCACATCAACTGTCCAAGTGTTGAAGCTTATTAGACAGGCTGGGGACAGAGTTTTAGTCTTCTATGAAAGGCCTGTTGGGTATAATCAGCATGGTTCAGCACTGCAGGATGGATTTGGACAACTGGAAGACGCTGCTTTCTTGACACAGCCGGAAGATGACCAAGCTGGCTTATCAGCTGATGTTGATAACAGAGATTTTGATTCAGAATTTGAGGACTTAGCTTGTGAATCACCTGACCAAAAAGAAGATCTGCCAACAACTCAGAGTCCCAAACGTTCAGTAGCAATACTTGCTGCTAAGCCACTTGGAACTATATCTCCGATTCTGAATCGAAAACTACATTTAGGAAGTTATCAGACAACATCGAAAACACAACAAAAAGATGGAGGTAAAGTGGCAACACCCAAAACTACTGAGGGTGCAGATGCATCACAGCAATCAGGTAGACAATCACAAGGATCCGGTACTAAGCTTCCTGTGCCACCTAGGCCACAAAGCAAGCCTATTTTGCCTACTAGTGAAACTCAAAATCTGTTAGAAACTGGAGGTCTGTCTTCTGAAAAGCCAGAGAGGCCACCTTCAACTACAAATAACGGAGACAAATGTACTGAGAAGGCAGTAAAGAATAATGATCAAATAGAAGACCCAACGGTATCGAAAGTAATAACAGCACCAAAACAAGATACATCAAAAGATGGACTTTCAGAAAATGCACGTAGTTACAAAGATAGCGGAGATGATCATCAAACGTGGGAATCTCCAGAAATTCCTTATAAAATCCGTCAAGGCCGATGGCCAAGGACAAGAGCATCCTCCTGTCTATTTGAGGTAGAAGGATACCATAAGTACCTTAATGTTGCACTGTGGTGCAGAGACCCTTTCAAAGCAGGTGGTTTTATCTGCTTAGGATATGCAAGCATAAAACTTGAAGAAATTGCTTTAGATTGTATGGCTACATCCTCGATGGAATATATTGGAACATTCAAACTGGATGCTCCTACACCTAAAGCAGCAGTCACTAGAAGAGCATTGTGGAATTTGCCGACCCATAAGGGATTCAATGAAAAATTTTGTTATGGAGATGTAACTTTACACTTCAAATATTTAAAAGAAGGTGAAATAGATGATTCAAATATTCTCCTGGAGAAAGAAACGGAATGTCACCTGGAAGAAGAAGTTCGTGCACTTCAGAAAGAGGATCCCTACTTGGGACAAATTGTTCTTACGGAGAACAAGCATAACTTTCAAGATACTCAGTTTCAGAATCCAACTTGGTGCGATTACTGCAAAAAGAAAGTATGGACTAAAGCAGCTTCGCAGTGCATGCTCTGTGCTTACGTTTGCCATAAAAAATGTCAAGAAAAATGTCTAACTGAGATGCCCTTTTGTGCAGGAGCTGAAAAGCGACTGGATCGAACTGTGTTAGGCTGTAGGGCGGAAGGACAGGAAGCTCCCCAAGCTGCATTCTCTCGTGTTGATTCCGAATCTAAATCTCTTAACAGAACTACAGGTTTGACCAGGCATATCATCAATACAAGCACCCGGTTGTTAAACCTTCGTCAAGTCCCCAAAACCCGCCTTTCTGAGTCAGGAACAGAGGTGGTAGAACCTTCACCAAAGCACACACCAAACACTTCTGATAACGAAAGTAGCGATACTGAAATCAGTGGGTCAAGCAGTCCTTCAAAACGTGCAGCAGGTACTGGGATCAAGTTGGTCCGAAAGGAGGGTGGTCTGGATGACAGTGTCTTCATTGCCGTTAAAGAAATTGGACGTGATCTCTTCAGAAGTTTACCCACAGAGGAACGTTTTCAGAAATTAGAATTTATGTTGGATAAGCTGCAGAATGAAATAGACCAGGAGCTGGAAAATAATAATTCACTGGTTAAGGAAGAAAAAGAGACGACCGATGCAAGGAAAAAAGCCCTGATTTCTACTGCGCTGACCAAGTCGGGTGAAAGACTGCAGGCCCTTACGCTGCTGATGATCCACTACAAAGCAGGCATAGAGGATATAGAGTCTTTGGAGAACATGTCGTTAGAGCGGCAGTCCAAAAGAGTGACTAAAGATTCAGAGGAATCCAGTATATCAGAAGAAATGGATAGCGATGATGTCAGTCTGATAGAGGTTCCAACATTCAACATCATATCAGAAGAACCAGATGATCTACCTCAGTCAGTAGACTGAGATTTGCATATTTAGCCTCTGAAGGAATGGACTAAAAGAATACTTTGCACTTCATTACAAACACACACAAATAAAACACTGGTATGACACACATGTCCTGCTTCTCCACAGTTATTTGTCTGTGTAAGAATACAGCTCATAATGGTTCTTCTCCAGCTACAGCACCATCATTTTGTTAAACTGGCTGGTTAAAACTACGTTTTGGGGTTTATATTGGAAATTTATTTTTAATAACTTATTTTATTTTTTCTAATTATGTAACCTTACCATTTCACATTAATGTGTGTGGTGTCCTTACTGTATTACTTGGCGCGTCCCCTCTTTTTTGTTTTTAAATTTTTGAGCTGGTGTTTTCAACAGGAAACTGGCAGGATTTTCAAAACGTTTCGTTTCCATTGTATGATATAAAAATGATAAGCTTATTGCATGCCGAAGCTGATGACTGACACAGAAGTCACTGAGGGACCAGGCTTTAAAATGTTGATCACAGTTATTGTATGTCGTGTAGGTAGTTGTGTATTTTTTGCCAAACATATCATGAAAGCAAACAGAAGGTCTTTCATTTTGTCTGTTATTAATATTTACTAAAGTTAACATTGCATATTGTTAGTTTTCTGTATTTTTGTTCAATACAAGAACTTCTCATGGTTTGTAATTAACGTGAAATACAGCCATGCTATGCTAAAAAAATCCTCCTTAGAACTTTGGGCTGCTGTATCCCGATTGAAAAATACAAGGTATCAAAGTACATACCAGTATCTCATAATTTAATTGGTAATATCTTGGAGATAAGAGGCTGGTTGCCTTCCAGAACAAAATTATATGTTGAAGTGTTACTGTATTATCTGGTAGCCTGATGAAAATTGTTCTTCACAAGAGTTGGAGGTTTCATTGCATTCTATGAAACAGCATGCAATGATGGTTTAAGTAATTTAAAAAAAATACTTTGCTGCAGACTTTATCATTTCAGAAAGCTTAGGGTACAAAATACTTCACGAAATAGCTAAATGCGTTCTCAACACTTTGGAGTAATCCTGTAGTGGTAAGTTGCATTCAGCGTCTCGGACGGAAGAGACAGTCTGAGCAGAACGATCACCTTTATCAGGCAAGTGTCCTATAGTGTATATAACATGTTTCATTGGAGTCAAAAGAAGTGAGTCCAGTAGCCATGAGGAAGAATTTCAGCCAGCAGCTTTTAGAAAGAACTATCTGGTCTTGTGCTATGTGTAAACTGTGGGTCTTAGCTTGACCTGGCTAAGGCCGTTGTTCTTATTTATTTCCTGTAAACATGTATTTGTTTCATCTTCTGTGTATAGAAATGCCGTATAAAATATCATCTTTATTTTAGGTACTGTGTTAGGTACTGGTATCATTATCACTCGTATCGCTGGTGGTGGAAGAAAATGCCTTTGTGGAAATGGAGTTGAATCTAAGATGGTAAAGTATCTCATTTAAATTTTCCAGCAGTCTGTAAAGTACCTCTCTCTTAAATTTGCTTCTCAGTTTATTTTCTGATGGGCAAAATTAAGAAGCAATGGTTTTCACAGATGGAAGAGCATACTTGTACTTCTAAACAAAACAGTTACTTCCACTCATGCAACTCCTTGCACTTTTCTCTGAGTTCTAGGCAGTTGATACTAACTTAGCTGATGTATGGAAAACACTATCCATGCTAAAATAGGCATGTGACACACTTCTGAAATTAAGCTTCAGCAAATAATCGCACAGAATTAGCTTCCCTTATTGACTAAAGGTTATTTAACCTATACTTGCTTGAGGTGCATATTAAGACTTCCCCACTCCATTTTCTCGGTGGCTTACCATTGGTGGTGACCCGCATTCAGTCTCCATCAGTGTTCGCTCCTGTGGACTACTATAGAGGTTTTTAAATATATCCAAGCACTTCATTTAAACCCTGATACACATGAAGGAGCTGTGAAAACAATGCAAATACAGGTTTCAAACACAAATTCACGGTTTTACATTGACTTGTGTAATACAGTGGGTAAGAAAACTGGATATAGTTTTCCTCGTATAGTATTGCTAATGATGATTGTAAGAGATAAATTAAACGTAGTGCAATATTTTTAAATATACCCAATGGGGAAAGGGCAAAATAGTTGTATTTTAGTGATAAGAAGGAAAACCTAAATTCCTATCTGACATTAATTACAACAAACGGAGACTCTTGAGGGGAAAATTGTAATCCTACATTCCTGATGTAATCTTTGCTTCATGCTTGACTGTAAATAGCTGAAAATAAAGAATACCACAGAAAACAAGAATATCTTGACTTAATGATATCTGAATAGGTGGCAGCTACACACATTTGCAGAAGATCTGCCTAATATGATTTTGTTGGCTATTATTTTATCACAAGAATAAGCTTTAATAAAATAGTTTTGCTAAGTTACCAACTTCTCTGCATTGTGTTAATGTTTTTTAAGCATTTGTATTGCAGTAGTTTTATTATCTAAAGCCACAACTTACACGAAAGATCTTTGGGAGAAGACCACACATTCTGCATTAAATAAAACTACCGACTGCTGGATTAATTGGGATTTTATGCATTCTTTCTATTTGCATATGCGTTTATTTTTGTTCTACACAGTTTAAGAGCAGAGAGAGTTTTCTTTCAAAGTGGTGATTCCAGTTGATTCTTTGTGTAGCCAGGCAATCTTATAAAATGCTAAGGCTATTTGTGTGGGGTTTTTTTGGTTTTTTTTTGTTTTTTTTTTTTTTAAGACCTCCAAGCACTGCACAAACAGTAATCAAATGGCAGTGTTGGTGGTAGTGACTACCAGCAGAGTTACCTTAGGGGAAAAAAATTGTCCAAGAAAAATTATTCTGACTTGCCCTGTCCTTCAGAAAATCTTAATGGATAATAACTAAACAAACCCTTACTGTTTACTAGCTCATATTTATCTAATGAGTTTTTCCTTGTACTTACTATCCTTGTGGTTTTTTTTCTCTTAAATTTGGAATAAAACCTGTGTGGAAGTTTACAGCTACAGGGGAGGACTAAGGAGTGGGACCAGATGAACTAAGTGACTTTATCACATGTGAATTGACACACATCAAAATACACAAAATATGAAAGGACCCAAATTATGCCAGGACAGAATGACGTTTTTTGTGTTGCAGATTAATGTGACATCTCCCTTAATTTTGATGTGTTCAGATTGCAAGACCAAGCCCTGACGTATGCCATTCTAGGCTTTTTTCTTTTAATCTATACAAAGAGGTTGCTATGTTTGCATCACTTCTGTACTTGCAAATTTAAGCAATACTTTGTTCATTTGCCAGCTGATTAACCAAGTAAAATAACTGCTCATGGGGCAAAGTTCCAAGTATCCAAATGATTACAATATTAAAATCTGAACCTAATGTAAATAATCATTGATCTGTACATTTGTTACTTGTTTAGTGGCAGTGAAGTACTCCCTATAGGACAGAATCTTGGTTTATGCTGTGTTGCCTGTCTCCAGACACCTCTCAGTGTTGAAGGAAGGTTTTCCATCTGTTCTATATTCCACAGAATGCAACTGAAAATACACTGCTACAACTATCTTTTAAGTGGATTTTTCAAACCAGCCATAGGACTTATTGCTTGGCCTTTCACCCCAGTTAAGCCTCTTAAGATCTTTTCTCAGAATATTCACCCTTATGTAAAAGAACGTACAGGGGCATCCCCTGGTTCTGCACGTGTTGGCTTAACCTGTTTCCCCAAAGTGAAATCTCAGCCCCGCAGCCATGACAGACTGAGTTTGGAAGCTATACCTGTTACTTAAACAAGTTGCCTGTATTTATGACTTGGAGTGAAAATGTTTGTCCTGAGTTACAGATGGGCTAGAAGTGAGCAGTGCTTTCCCACAACCTGAAGTATTTGTCGGCTTTCCCCCCGCCCCAGTATACACAGTAAAACACAATGCATAAGGCACGCCATGAGGGGGAGTCTTGCTTTTTTTATTATTTCTACTTTATTACAATAGATCATGACTGTCTTTCAGATAATTATTTTAATGCGGTCTGAATGCATAATTCTTGACAAAGCAATACTCGAAGTCTGATCACTATATTTTTTGTATTTTCTGACCATAGTTATATACACTTTACAAAACTATATGTAAACATAGTATCTAGGCTGTAGTACATAAAACATCTGCAATTACATGAAAGAAGGCACATAAAGATTTTAATTTTACAAATGCAAAGATACGCCACGGTTGATAAGGACATTGGGGTTGTTTTAAAATGCTTCTTTTCAGAGTCCTGATTTTTCTCAGTGCAGATGAGGACTGCCTAATACAGTGCTTTACCTGTATTACACTGTGTCCCCAAATGTTGAGATATTGGCAACAAACTGGTCATTTTTTTTCATTATTTCTAGCCAAGTTGGTCCTTCAACTCATTTTTAAAAATACATATATATTGACTTTCTAGGTGTGTATGCAAATGCATGTAAAATAGTTTTTTGTTTGAACTGCTTAAGTTATCAGCTCACTTTCAGTACATGCTAAGACTAAATATGGTGGTACTGCAGCTTTTCTTAGCCAGTCACTTAAGATGCATCTAAAATAAAAGTTGAGATATGTTGAAAATAAAAGATTCAATGGGTAGAAATACAAGATGTATCTCCACGCTGTTCATGCTCCCTCTAAGGGAAAGGAGCAGTGCGCATTCACGCCTGCTTGTTTACCTGGTGCTGTGTGGTTGGTGGGGGCCGCACGTTGCACAACTGGTTAGCTAATTAAAACTTTGTTAAGTAGTACTGACTAATAGCAATACACATCCGTTTAAAATACTGTTTTCCCCAGGATTCCCTGAGTGGTTCAGGGAGAGCTCGTTTTTTAAATTGGCAAAGAAGTTGTGCCTTTTGTTTTACTAATGCATGACTTAAAGCTGATCAAAAAAGTGATATCGATGTCCGCACTCTGAGTCCAGCCTTCAGCTCCTCACAGTGTACTTACAAGGACACAGATGAAAAGGATATAAAGTGGATAGGTTTTCTCTGAGCTTTGCTTTTTTTCTTTTTCCTTCCAATTAGATAAGACAGACCCGAGCTCTTGACAGTAACTCCTGACTCCAAACAAAATATGAAATATCATATGTCAATGACTCAACTTTAAAAAATACAGTTAACATTCACATGTTTATACAGATTTATACTACACATTTAATAAAAAATATAGTGTAATATTCAATAAAATTAAATACACAAAATAAAGATTCACACTATACAAATCCTCTGTAAAAGCTTCCCCCCCCCTTTATAAGGCAGTTAGCAGTCTGCTTTACAACCATGGGCAATGAATAATACACCTTTGGTTTTTTTGACCATTTCCACTATTAAATGTACAGTACAACTAAAACCTATTTCTGGACGAGATGTGTCACGTGAAGCACTGCATTTTGTACACCGAATTATGTTATATGGCTTTTCCTATTACTCATCACTTTCATATTCTTCCTCTCCGTCACCTATGGGGTAGGACTGGATGTTGTTCTGGGTGTACATCTTTGTTTTCACGGGACAGTTGTGATCCATGAGTATTGCCTGAAAGAGAAGGGAGCGTGGACGTTAGCCTTGCTGGGGGCTGTGGCTGCCCCCACCACGCAGCCATCCGGCAGCACCCACCGTTCCGGGACTCACCGCTCCTCCCTGAAAGCAGAACCCAAACTGATTTCGATCAATCAGAGTAAATCCAGTCCGTAGGTCTGTGTGAGGCCCTAAGGACATCACCAGCAAATTTCTGTTTACTGGAACCAGTGTTGCAGCCAGTGTATTAAATTGAAATACATCCACCCGCTCTCCAGTTACAGTAATTTACCCCTCCTGTGTTTAATCTGCATCTATTAAAAGCTGGATGAATGAGCGAGAGGTGTCCACTGCCTCACGCAGAGTCTCCCGTAGGAGCTTTGCTTCTCCCACCCCTTCCCGGGGAGCCCCGGCACAGCGTAACCAGGCTCTGCTGAGAGCGGCGGCCCAGATACCGTGACTGGACACCCACGGCAAGCGCAAGGTGGTTATCGTCGTCAGGGGCCAGCCACAAATTACATCCTTCCGCGTTCATTTTTCCTAGGACAATCAGAGCCTGTACTCAGAGCAGTTGTGTAGCGTATTTCATGCTGAACGTGATTAAGTTTGGCTTTTAATTAATTATACCAAGAGCAGGAAGTAGGGACCCTCCTTTTGACGCTTTTCAAACCCAGAAGAAATGGCACGTCAGTTCGCCGACAAGAGCTCCCGGGGGAACAGGAGCCGCTTTGCCTTTAAAGGTGCGTGAGCGGGGCAGACACTGGGAGCTGTGGGAAGAGGTCCCGTCCCTTCGGTGGTGACCACGTTGCCTGTGAAACCCTGTCAGTGACCAGGGAAGCACACGATGAACTTTGTATCTCTAGCAAATAATAGCAGCTTTTTTTTTTTTATTATTTCTGTTCCTCAGCCTTAGTCAATGTAAAAAAAAATACCAAAAAACTGTGCAGTCTGCAAAGGTCATGCCAAGGGATTAACTGGAATCTTTGGGATTCTGCAGTCCAAATATGTGCGAAACGAAAGGTCTCTGGCCTCACGTACGCCACTCTTTCAGCCAGATTCATTTTTCCACCTGCTCTCCTCATGGCGGCGCAAAGCGTGAGCAGCGTTCCCAGCAGGTTCTGTTCCTGCCTTGCAGCGAGGTGGCACTCCATGGCCGTGCAAAAGTACATTTTCTTTTCCCCAAAATAAACAACCAGCAACTACATTTTGGGCCCAAGCCAACCTCGTTCAGCACGAGCAAGGATGAGGGTCTAGGTGGACTAAACCTACAGCTGGTGACAGAGGTTGCACAAAGGTTGGTACTTGCTTTCCAGGGTTTTCCCAGCCCTGGAATCACAACAAGGATTGTTCTGCCTACTGACTGTACTGCCTTGTAATTCCTGCAGGAGCTTCCCGTCTTCTCGCCCAGCAGAGGAAACCTGGTGAGCAAAGCAGTGGATCCCCTCCAGCAGTAAAATGGCTTTGGAACCTGCTCCAGTATAAATCTATAGGAACAAGCAAGTCTTGGATAAAGGACATTACTGGAAAGAGCAAATTGAGCTACAGAAATGGGAGAGGCCGAGAGAGAGGAGAACGGTATAGATCGGAGGGGAAAGGAAGGACAAGGACTACCAAAAGCAAAGCAGGAATCTTTCTTTGGAGGGCGACAGGCTCAGCAGCGAGCAGTAGGAGCGAAGGAGTGAAACAGGAGGAGCAGGCACGCTCACGGGTCCTGGGCCAGAGCTTGTGGAATAAACGGGGGAACCCTTCCCTCCAGGCCTTGTGAAAGTAGAGTTTTACATGGATTCAGAGAGCAACTGTGAACATTAGTGGAGGAAAAAGTCTGTTAAGGGCCGTTCATCGCAGTGTCGCTTTTGGCTTGACTCTCAGCCCCTAATTTTAGGGATGTATGGGAACATGTTTGCCTGCTCAGACTTGTCCATAGATATCCACTGCAGGTCGCAGGGGACGGGGCAAGATGTTCATTTGGCCAAGCATCGTTGTTACACACCATGCATGGGCTGGGGAGCACTGGCTTCTCTAGAAAATTAAGTCGTAGGCAAAGTTATATTAAAAAAGAAAGAGTCAGGATAAAACCTGTAGTACAGATAGAACAGCAGAAGCCATTAATTTGTTAGAGCAGATGATCTGTATGGAGGGATAAGGAGGAGGAAAAAATACAGTGTAAAATATACACAAAGGACCATGGAAAAAACAGGTTGAGGCACACAAAGAAATAAACCAAAATCGGTTGATGCAGTTTTAGCACTTCGAGGAAAACAAAAATGCCTTTGCTACTGACTCCACGGCAGCATACGCTGTTGCAGAAGAGTGTCTGCTGGGCCCGGTTTTGTGATAATTAGATTCACAACTTTCTAACATGTAATGAAGAAAAAGCTTTTCTTTATACATCTTGGATGTAAAAAAGAAGGGGAGTTCATTCCAAAGATGATGCATGAGGGTGAAATAAACTGTGCTGGTCCCGTTTTGGGGAAGTCAGAGGCAAAGATGCAGGAATAAATTATCACTTGTTTCATTGAAAAAAATCACCCAAAGCCCAAAAGAAAAAAAACCCCAAAGTGTTATGCTTACCATTTTCTCCTCTTTGGCAGGTGGACTTCGGAGGAAAAAGCAGAGGGGAGCGAAGAGGATATCCACAATCCCTATAATTGTCATGAGCCATGGAAATCCAATGGCCTTCGCAATGGCACCACCCGCAGAGGGACCTTGTGTGAATAAAAACCCTTTTCTGAAGCTTGCTCAGACACAAAATTTGCAGCAGGCACTTTAAACCACAGTAATTTTGTATACAAAACTCCCACTTTACAAAATTTATTTGAGGAATGTAAAGACATGTTTGTAATTATACCATAAACCCTCTCTGGCTCCATACTCCACATTCACTGAAGAAATTAGAGATGCTCCTGGGGGCGCCCGGGGCATCTATATCATGCAGGGGCAGGGTGTCAGCAGGGAGTTATTCACCCCACAGGCTATCAGGAACACAGCTGTGGTGTTAGTTTTAAATGTTCCAAGGCCTCTTTCCTAGGAATATCCAATTTGTGTTCAGTGCCTGCCGCCTTCAAGCCTCTTACAGCTGACGAAGCTGAGCACGGCATTGCGGCAGAGAGGGGAACGGATGCCAAACACAATTCCCTGCGTATTTTTCTTGTAGAAAACAGCTACCCCAGCTCATCAAGCCTGTGAGTGCCACTGGGGTTCCACCTGGCATCGCAGCGTATGCTCTTTTCTTTACCGTCAGCAGCATCACAGGCAGGAAAAGGCCGGACTTACCTATGGCGAAGCCCATGCAAAAGGCAACATCAGCTATTGCGTAAACGCTGCCATAGACCGACACATGGCGCAGATCTACGAGGTAGCCCATAATTGGCATCATGGAGGAGTCCACCATTCCTGGGAGGGAGGGAAGGAAACATATTTCAGGAAAACTCTGCCTTTTTTTTTTTTTTTTTTTTT
>Ga0065711_1003347_pt1 | contig 28432 bp, 12 predicted proteins | sample Hoacrofraction12_FD_59098 | JGI IMG/M metagenome (GOLD analysis project Ga0065711, IMG submission 59098) | Hoatzin crop microbial communities from Cojedes, Venezuela - Epithelial fraction 12 v2 (version 2) | ecosystem: Host-associated > Birds > Digestive system > Esophagus > Crop | place... | reverse complement strand
GATTTCCCCTTGGTGAATCCATGCTGACTACTCCTGATAACCTTCTTTTCTTCCACTTGCTTGATGATGGCCTCCAGGATAAGCTGCTCCATCACCTTTCCCAGGATGGAGGTGAGGCTGACCGGCCTGTTGTTCCCTGGGTCCTCCTTCTTGCCCTTTTTGAAGATTGGAGTGACATTGGCCTTTCTCCAGTCCTCGGGCACCTCTCTGTTGCTGTCCTCTTCCTCTTACCTCTGTCAGTGAGCATCTCCTCCTCCCCTGCTACCAACCTCATGACTACCTGTATGCTCATCTATTCATCCTACAGTGTTTTTGCGCTGTTTGCATATGATAAATCCTGCTGCTGTCACGTACTGTGTAACTCCAGGAAGTGTGGCAGAAGACCAGCTTGTCTGAGACACATGACAAAAAGTAGAATTTAAAAATCTACTCATCCAGAACCACAGCTGTACAAAAGGCCGTTTCCTCACTTGTGTACCAAGGAAAGAGCTCATCCGATGTGGTGACAGCAGAGCCCTGCAGCGTGCGTGGGCGAGAGCCCCGCGAAGGATTGGAACATGTGTGATGCAGGAGGAGGAGGGTAAAAGCAGGAGATGGGTATTGGCATATGTCAGTGAGAAAGAGGTGGTTTGGCTTTCTGCAGAGCGTAGGAAGATAATGATTCCTTGTGTGTGTGTGTTGCAAGACCAGCATTGCAGAATAAAGGGATGCTCTGCCTAGGGAGCTAAACTGACTGCTCTTTAAGAGCTTTAATAGCCTTCCTTTTTTCTTTCCAAAGCTCCTGTCACCAGGAGCTCTCCGACTCCAGCTGTAAGACAGAGTGTGAAGCATTCAAGATCGTTTCTGAGTGCTCTGTTGCCAACATCTGCCCAAGGCCTCCAGAAGCAGTAGGCACCAGGTCCCAAGCTGTGCCTGGCTGCCTGTGCCTAAGCTTAGCTCCCAGCTTTTCCAAGGCTTTAGTTTGCACTTTTGCTCTCTTGCAAACATCCTTTGTCCTTTCCCTTTCCCAGCACACTTGGTCTCTACCAAGTTAAATGGGAGCTTAAGGCAATGATACCCAGACCCCTGACTGCAGTTTAAACCCACATTTAGAAACATGATAGAGCAGCTCGCCAAGCAGCCTCTTCTCTCCAGGGCAAGGTAAAAGGTGCGCAGCAGCACAAGCTGATCCAACATGCAATCTAGTGGGCTGGATCTCAGAAGGAACTGCCTGTCAGCCCTCTTGTGTCTGGGGTGGTGCTGATGAGACCAGACACTAAGCCGCTCAGCCAGCCGAGTGCCCAAAACTCAAAAAAGTTTCATTTTCAGGCAGCTCCATTCCTCCACACCACTGTGGGATCACGCAAATACCAGTGTGAGCACTTCATAGAGGGTGGGACTGCACAGCCAGGGGGCACGGCAGAATGGCAGCCACCACCATTCAGCTTGGTCTGAACTGCCCTGAAACAACACCCTGCAAAGAGCATTAGATGAGCAGCAGTCAAGAATGGAACCACCATCTCCCATATCAGCTCCTTGTTTTGTTTTGGTTTCGTTTTGGGTTTTTTTTCAGTTTCATTAATTCCTGCTTTTCAAGAATCGGCTGAATTATCTGGAAACACAAGCCTTTACTGCTGACAGGGAAAGATGACATAATCTCCACAGTCATTTGCATCCAGGCTTAGTTGAGAAAAACCATGTAGTCCATATAGATCCCGTTAATAAGACTATAAAGGTTACTACTCCCTTCCTTCTGGCACACAATAGTGGCACATCCTTCACCTCAAAGCATTTGTTTTCCTGCTTCCCCCAGCAGACCATCCCCAGTAGAACCTTAAACAGGTATTTAAACTAAGAGGATAGTGGTGAAGAAGGATCAGCTGTGAGCAAATAAGATGCCTGCTCCATGGTCCTAGTGGGTGGAAGATTCTCCACCACTTCATTCTGCTACTCAGACCCCCTTTCCCTTCATGCATTTGGTTATTTAGAGGGTTGGCAACAAATAATCCATCAAAAAAGCTAAAAGATCAAAACCACAAAAGTAGAAAGATGGGAAGAAAAGGAGGGAGCAAGAGAATGTAGCAGATAAGGCTGAATGGAAACAGACCCAAAAAGCCCAGGTAAGCCCTCCTGGCTCCCCTGCGTTGCCAGGCTGGGGCTGGCTCCTCCATACCACAGCCCTCAGCAACCCACAAAGCAGAGAAGACTAGCTACAGTCAGCCTGGCAGGCAGCAAGGACCAAACGAGGTGTTTGTAGGCTTAAACCACCAAATACTGCCTTCCGTGTTGTAGCCCTTTCTGTCCCTCTGGTGAGTGATTTTACTCCCTTCGTTCCCACCTTCTTGCGCTACCTGACAGACTCATTCAGCCCAGCAAATTAAACCAGGTCCATACATCACAGAAAACTTTCAGTTTATATGCATAAGCCTAGAATTAGGAAAAGCCCACTGAGCCAAGCAGAACCAGGGGACTGGAGTTCAGGAAGGACACCTGACATCACGTGGGAGGACAGCAGGCAGGTCAGAGACCGAGTCGATGCTCCCAGAGCAGGGAATCACCTTTTACAAAAGGGAGGAATACTGTGCTGATGAGCCTGTGCTCTCTCCTGACCTGCACTCCTCTCCTTGGCAGCCTGTCACTAGGGAGATTAACAACTGCCTGCTTTCCCCGGTTCAAAGCAATTCTGAAAAAAGAGCTGGAGCAAGAGGCTGGCAAAGGAGATTTGACTCCTCCCCACAACACATTCAAAGGGGAAAAATATTCCACATAAAAGGCAAGGACTGGGGAAAAAGATAACTGAGATCAGTATGTAAGCCATACATGAGGGGAAGGGGCTGTTTTCCCTCCTTCCTTTCCACCAAGGAAATTTCAATGGGAGGAAGACAAATAATGAAAAAAGCCATCAAAGCAAGCTGGTGATTCATTAAAATAAAAAATGCATTATGCATTGAGAGCAGTCAATTAGGAGATGTAAACTGCATACTGTCCTGTCACCCTAGGGGAAGCACAAGCAAGGCGAGTGGGAGGAAAGGATAAGTAGAAAAGGAAAGATTTACAGGCATAAACAAAACCCAGCTATGACCCCAAGCTGAGCAGCTTGTAGGAAGGAGCAGCCATCACTAACCCACGCGGAATAGCTGGGACCAGACTTGTGTCTCTGGATTACTATGCAGAGGGTGAACACACCTACTCTCTAGACACAGAGTGGTGTCAACTGCGACATTACCACTTTGAAAAAAGTGGGATATTGGTGCCAAATGACTAAAGAAAAGATCCACCAAAAGATCCAATCTGATGTAAAGATACATCAGATTCCCAGAGTGGAAGGCAAATTCTGGGAAGCTTCAGAAGCAAGTCCTTTTCTTCCCTGGGCTCAGTGCAAGCTGAGTGCAGTGAGGGAGCGCACAAAGAGTTTCCAGTCTCCTCTAGGACACCCACAGCCCTCTCCTTGGGTACTACTCCCCTTCTTTCGCTCCCCATATCATGCAAGGGGTCACTGCAGGACCAGTGAGAGTGTGAACAGGCCTGCTAAGCCCAATCCCAACAAACCTCCCCTTCCTGCTTTCTAAGATCTGACAAATACACCATTCCAAAAAGAGATGATCTGGATCACCCTCCCGAGCCTGCCCCTCTGCCTGGGCTCTGGCACCTCATTAGGATTCTGCATGACACTTTTCAAAGCCTGCATCCCTCATTGAGATGCTGACAGACAACTGGAGAACATAAAATGCTCCCTCCCCTGCGAGGGGGCATTCTAGCCTGTGATTTCTGCTATGACTCTATCAGCGTCCACTTTAATGAGGCCATCTACTATTGCCGAGGTCCTGGTGACTGATGTCTGAGCTGCTACCTCAGCCTCCAATTGCTCAGCCCCTCCTCTTCTTTTCCCAGCTGCAGACTTCCTCAGTTGACAAAATGAGACAATGAGCAAGACTTGCAGGACGAAGTGCACCAAATTCCCAGTACTGCAGCTTCTAGCAAGTATTTGTCAGCTGAAAATCAGTTCAACAGCTAAAAGCAAGCATGTTTAGCTGACAGGATTTGGGAATACATCATGAAGGTTCATGGTATCTTAGCAATTTCCTGGGCTTTGTAAGAGATGTTTTTGTACAGGGTAATTTGGGTCACTTTCGATCAGCCAGTGTCCCTGGCATGCTGCCACAATTCCTCTTACATATATACTGTCTGAGCTGCACCTCTCTTTTGTCCAATCTCCTACATCCTTCTCTCTCTCGATACTTCTGTCAGCCCTGGCCTTTCCTCATGAGGAGGGACTGGACTGCCTTCTAATGAAACCACGACATAGATGAATCAAGCCCACTGAGGACTTTACTGTTGAGTACCTCTGTGCCCTCCTTGAACAACACTGCATGCAGGTAAAGGAACTGCATGTCTTAGAACTTTCTGAGTGTAGTCCAGCTTCTAGCAGAGCTGAGAAGAGTTATATTACACCCTTAGGAGTCTGTCACCTCCCTTAGCTTTCCCAACCCATTCCATTTGTTTTGCTTCCTAGTCCCTTTTATAACATTCTTGTTTAAAAATGAGGATGCAAAAAATGAGTTTTACAGTAAGAATGAAGATTCTGGAAAACAGCTTTTCCTAATCTTTTATGACTTCTCATGTTTCCTTACCTTTTCCTCCTCCCAGCCTTCCTGTTTGGTCTCAGTTCGCAGGTAAAATACAAATCCATTTAGTGCATAGCAATATGCATCATAGAAATTATGTATGACAAATGATTATAACAATGCTAAGGACAAAACTCTAATCATACTTTTCCTCTGGGTTTCCAAACTGTTTTCTGAAGAGAAAACAGAGAGGAGCTGTACCACATCCTTTAGAGAACAAGGACACTGCACAAACTGTATCTTAGCAACAAACGAATTAATAGTGTAACTTCCTAGTTTGCTCTACAGAAAAGGCACAACCAGTATTTAGAAGCTGAGAAAATAACGAAAGCAGCAAGACTCACCTCCCCCTTCTTCACAGTCATGGACTGCCGACGAGGAGTGATCTCCTCATTGATGCTGGAGAGGAAGTTCTGTGAGATCCGCAGAGCATCCTGCAGGAGTGGATGATCAGGGTGGCTCACTGGAGTGTGCTTGAGCAAATCCTGACACCAGGAACACAAAGAAAGAACAGAACCATAAGAAGCAGTGGAAAGCAGTAGGCTCCAAGGGCCCTTAACTAGAGCTGTAGGACAAGCTGCTCCAGCCTTTTTTTACAGTTTAGAGTAAGGCTTTATCTCTAGAGGAAGAGGATAATACTCTGCACTTCTTGGCAGCACCACTGAAGAGGTAGCAGCATCCTACCTATGGACTCCCTCCCCTCAGTGTAAAGGGAAGAGGCTCTTATGCAACATGACAGGTTTATTGTTGCAGTCCTGCAGCTCCATGGAAAAACTGAAAGGCAAAGAAAATAGGAAAGGGGCCTAAAGTTTGAAAACTACCCTTCAGATACTTACATGCAGGACAAGTGTGCTGCGGGTCACTCTATCCACTGGCTTGTACAGTAGAGCTGTGAAAAAAAAGCATCAGGAACATAAGGAAGAGGTACCTAGATACAGCCCCTGCAGAGCAACTTGTCCAGTGCAACTGAATGTACAGGCAGAGGTTTATTAACAAGTGAACTACTGGAAAATCCCTTTCTCTAAGGTTAACGTCCTCCACAGTCAGTAAAACACACGTGAACCCACGGAGGAAACAAACATGCTCCTCAACAAGCAGATGCCCACTCGTGAGCACACCCTGCCAGACAGCAGGCGAGGAGCACACAAGATAGCACAGAACAACCACACACAACGTGGCACGCTTCCAACAATTCCCTGGCAACCTGCCTGGTCCCACCAGGCAGAACTGGGCCTTGCACTCAAAGTTACCAAAGAGGTCCCCAAAAGGCTGGCAGTGCATCCCTCCTTCTGGAGTTCGGCACAACATGCCAAGTGCTTCCAAATCCTGACAATAGGCCCAAACAGGAAGGGGATTGGCTTTTACATTAGTGAGTAGGCAAGTTTCTTATAACATAGATCATCTTCTACTTATGTGCATAGAGACCAGCACCGTGGAACCTGATCTTGACCAGGCTCTCTAGATGTTACCACTGGGCAAGAAAACATATAACAGTAACTGCTAGGATTGTGTTTGTGGTATGACTGGGTAGCAGATGTTCCCTTAAGATCACAGCAGTCCTTTAGTTGGCCTGGTTTTGCCCAAAGGGACTGATGGGGTTTTAAGCTGGGCAGGAGCTTCCCCATGCATGCATGCAGCTTACTATGCACCAGCTCTGCTACTTAACAGAAGGGAACTGATTTCCCAGCTGGAGCCAGCAGAGACTCCATAAACTTCCAGCATTTAAAAACAAAAAGGAAGAGAAGTTTGACAACAGCCTCCACACAGTGCTGACAAACCACAGTCTCCTCTCCATGGATCACTCACTTTCCAGGGAATTTTTTGTCGTCTGATCTTTAGATTCCTTTGTGCTTCTAGCCTTTAGATTCTAAAAGAAAAAGAAAACACACATAGCAGACAGTCCATCACTTTGAAATATCACACGGGAATGTAAGAGACTATCTGTTCCTCCAAGAGACGGCTTAAGTGTGAATGGAGGACAGCCCTATCCCAGTCAGCGGAGGAAAAATATGCTTTACTTCTTGGTAAATCCACCATTGCCATGTCACAGGCACCCACACATCTCAAATATTAAGCAATTTTCTTAGGAGTGCATGCCAATAAAGACGCAGCAAAGCAGGAAACCAGCGACAGGGATGGCGGAGTTTTTAAATCACCTGCAGGAGAATCACATGTCCACAAGGATGCAGCCATTGTCACAGCATGTGTACACCACCAATAAAGTACAGGACTGGGATTCAGTAGCTCCACATTATAATTCTTTATACCTGTACTCAGTGCTGGACAAGTCAGCTCTCTCTCGTGGAAGAAAAGGAACAACGCCTGTGACTCCTCTCTTTGCACATGGGCTGTGAAGGTACATGCACTAATGCACTGAGCTCTGAAATCCTCACCAGGACACAAATGCAAAAGTATCATCACCATCATTCCAAATACAGGAGATACTAGCATGCTTTCAGAATTATCCTTCAGAAAACAGCAAAACCAAGGGATCGCATTTGCACAGAGCCCAGAATCCTGGGTCTTTAATCTCTATTCTGTCTTCCAGGGACTACCATAATACTATTTATACACACTACTTTTAATAAACAGGAAAGTCCGTTCAATCCATTTTAGTACTGAAAGAAAATCAAACACAGGGGAAGCTACTTCACTAGTGAGTTGACACCACTAGAGCACAGAAGTGGTCAGGCAAAGGACCAGAACCTGATGGAAATCCTCAGGAAAGGACAAAATAGAAGACATTTGCACGCTGATGAGTAGAACAGCAGGTCCCAAAAGCCTTGCTTCCCTCGTTTCACTGATGGAATATGTTCTATTTTACCTCTTTATCATAAAAAATCTAAAGGGACATGCAATATTAAATGTACTCAGGAGTTTTTTCAGAGCAATAAAGGCCCCAAGTATTGTGCAGCTCTGATTATTTATCTGCTCGTTTTTAAGGACACACATATGAAGTTCATCTTTTCTTGGCAACCGAGTTCTTCAAGGTATGATCACTGCAATACAAAGAGTCAACGAGACCATGCACTGCAGGCAAAGCTGGTGACCTAGGAAGCCTGAAAAAGTATTCAGAATGCTTTGACACAAGCTACTCCTCTAAAAGGGAAGAAATCAGATCAGCCCAATGAATAACATTCTAGATTACAGTTGACATACTTGCCTTTTTAAACAGAGAGCTACCCTCTCCTCCTCTCCACACCAGTGAAGCCTGCAATCCCACACACAGCTATAATGCAAGCCACTACGGATGGCTTTTTACACTGCAGTCAGCATCATCATTGTCAAGAGAAACAACTGAGAAACTGAAATACAGCTTTCCCTTCTACAAATGCATGAGGGTGGCACAGAGCTGAGAAGTTCAAAGCAATGCCAGTTTTTACAACAAGGTTCCCTGGGTGGGGACAGCACATAAAAGCTATCTATGTGATAACCTCTGTTAGGCCAATGTATAAATCACTAAGAGCATGCGCTGAAGCAGTGAGTCTACAGGAGCTCACAACTCCTCCAGAAGTCAGGGCTGCAAAGGTACTTGGAGGATAGACAGGAGCAACATCGCAGAGTATTAGTCAGATCCAGACAGCTCATGTGTCTGAATACCGTGACATTACCTCAGAGATTTCAGCAAACTGAGCATTGGCTTGGCAGCATTTCTCTGCTGTCTCCATAGCAACTTCATAGTTATCCACAAAGGCCCGGTACACTCCCAGCTGGCTGGCCTGCAGGAAGCAAAACAAAATAAAATAAATGCTAGCGAAGAAGACAGTTTGGGGTGGCCAGCCTCAGTATCTAATGATCAGGTCACGTTCCTTCACACCAAAGAATCACAGGGAATGCTGAGCAGGCCCAGAAGGACATCTCTGACCTGTCAGCTTTGCTTCTTCAGCACAGGTGCTCCCATGCACTCAGTTCCATCTGTGCTGAACAAGTTCACTTGCGAGGGATGTGGAAGCCTGTGAGAATGACACATCCTTATTACTGCCATCTATTTTTCCCTTCTGAACTGCCAGATTAGTATCTATTAATATTTTAGCTCATTGATGTAACTGGAGCTGCTGGCTATTTGCCACAAAATGTGAATCAGACAGGAATGATTCAGCCCAACATCACAAAAGTGACCCCAGTAAGCTACTTGTTGGCTTTTGCATGATGGACACACTAAATCAAACCCAGATATTAACCCATACCTGCACTAGTGAACATCGTTATAAGGGCAGCAGAGTGCTGAAAATACAGAAGAGCAATCCAGAGCACAATCTGTTTGGAAGGCAATCACTGTAGCACTAGGTGACAGAAACGGGTAGTTTTTCCAGCAGAAGGAATATGCGATGGGTCCAGAAGGAGATGGAGCAGGTCTCAGATTGCAGTCATAAGCCATTATTATCACTGAGTCTTAGCACCGACACCGTTTGCTGACTTAGGAATTGCAGCCATATTCATGCCAGAGAACATAAGATCCAGCTCGGGAAATCCCTGGGTAGCTTCCAAGCTTATCTGGATTGCAGAGCTGGTTTTGTGTTGCAGAGCTGCACAGGCTGTGCTGTAAACACCTCAGCAGCTTGAACATGACTGCCCGGGCACGGTCAGTAACGAGCCAACAGGCAGAGTGCTTGGAAAAGGCTCCATGAAAGAGAGGTTTGTTACCAGAAGAGCTCGCACTTACCTTACAACTTCTGCAACTTCCCTGACAGATCCGCCCAAGAGGTGCAACAGGCAGAGCAGCTAACTTTCCCACAAACAGTGCTCTTCCTCTCCTGCTCTCTCATCATCATTGTGCTCCCCATTCTCTATGCAGCTTTGTGCAAGAGACAATGGAAGAGAAAAGCCACTCTCAGGAGAGCACTCCCTGCACAAATTTCTGTAACTACGAGAGGCTAAGAAACAGCGAGCTATTTCCTAGGGCGCGTTTTACTGAAAGATTAGGAACCAGTCTCAACTCTCATAAAAAAAATAACACAGTTATGACTGAAGCTGAAGGAAACTGCACTCACTTATGCCAGGGATGACCTGGCCCCAGCAGTGTGGAGGGAATAAAATCTGTATTTTCCACTGCAGCACAATTCTGTGAAGAAGCTGCTGATAGAATTACCGATCATTTGCAGGGCTTATGACATTCAGGTTTGGATGATGCCAGCTAACACGGCAGAGCTTTAAAGTTTCCCCATTCCTGTGTGGCTCTTTCATTTCCTGCTACTGCTGAACAGTCTTTATAAGCTTTCATTTTCTTCCTCTAAACATGCTGTCATAAAAACATCTTTTTCATTAACGACTGAGCTTCCAATCAAAGCAATAATGCTGACACACAGTTTTCATGCTGGTTTAAGTTTTCTCTTTTTTCAATTAAAAAGAATACACTGCATATTAAACAAGCTTTGGTAGAAATGACTGGATTTTGGTTAAAATATTTTCCATTCCTGAAAATTATCACTGATGATATTTGCTGAGTATTTTTGCATTTTTAAAAACAGTTCTAAAGTGTTTCCTATCTAGTTACAAAAAATACACACAAAACACTTCCCAAAAATGAGAAGCATATTTTACTCCCACATGCCTAATGTCTTTTTTTTCTTTTCCTTATTTTCAAGAAGAAAAAGGTGGAATAACAGTCACTGATGTTGCAAATGGATCGCACTTTGTGCCAGACCACATGAAGTTCTAAAGCTCCTTTCATGCACTATCTATGACTTCAATCTACAGTGCTTTGTTATGTGTGATATTAGAGAAAATCAATGTCCCCAGGGACCTCAGGATAATAATAAGGATTCCAATGTTTATCATCAGATTGCATGACATGACCACAAGTAAACCATCTGCTCCAAAAGATTTGACGTACATCCGGTATAGATGTCTCCTAATGCCTGATGTTCTTGCTGTCTCTCTCATCTAGCTGCTTCCCACTGACTGCCAAAAATTACTAGGTTTATCTCATCCAGCAAAGAGTTACCAATTCCCACTGACACTGTACCAAACCACCAGAAACCAAAACTGCTAAGCTAGCTCAAATCTTCCTGCACTAGGGCAATTTGCTCCTTTTCTTCAAACACTAATCCAACAAAACCAACAATTCTGTCACAAATGCAGAAAAAACAGGGGAACATAAAAATAGAGTGCCAGAAGGGCTTAAATGTGAAGGGCACCTGTGATCACCATAGGCAAGAAATGGTCTTAAACAAAGGCTTAGGTAGCTGTACAGTGAGTCAAAGCTTGCTCAACAGCCAGCAGTGGGAAAGAATATATTCAGGTCTTCTTCAATTAGTGCTGTCTTCATTGCCGCACTACACTTTCAATGCAGTTTGGGAGGCTTCCACTTCCAGCAGCCTTCTGTATCTTTGCTTCAGCAACCAGCAGCAGGTGGTTCTGCCTTCTTTAACCAGTTGCTCAAAGTGCATACCACGAACTACTCACCAAGGCACCAACTTGACCCCTCCTGGCTAAAACATGCTGGCAGTGAAAAGCAGATTCCCATATTTTGATCTTGAGCTGCTGGCATGCACAGAAAACATCATCTTCCAGGCTCATCTCCTCCTGCTCCATAGGGGATGGGGCTGGTGCTAGGCTACACAGCTGCTAACAACTGAGTGACCCTGATAAAGCGCACTCCCCATCCAATAAACCCCTCACTGGAATGTCACTCCTACCTCAAGAATCAGAGGCACCTCAGGAATGCAGAGATTCTTTTCTTTTCTAAAAAGAAAAAATCAGCTCCTTTAATCCTTTGCTCTCTGCACATGCTAGGGGAGAGGCTAAAGGGGCCAAAGGAACCTCCTAGAATGCAAACAATTTGTCATCTGGCTCAGAAACTCAGCAATTTTAATTCATCCTCAGGAATATGCTGTGTATGTCTTTGTCCTGTTCTGCACTTAAAGAATTTTGTTGAGGTTGCTTGGAGGATTCTGAGCAGCAGGTTAACTGTATCAGCATAGCAGCAAGGGGAATATCAAGGCCAGGATGGTGGCAGAAAAGCAAAGCCAAAGGTGACGACCTCAGAACAAAGAAAATCAGCACAAGACAGAGTAGACCACCACAGAGAGAAGGAAGTATGTGTGAGTGAGTTCAACAATAATGAGAAACACTTAGCTGTCAGTGTTAAAAAGTACGCTTTTTAACGCTGCCATTCTTCCATCTTCCTCTAAAGCAAACGGTTTGACGACACTGCAGACACCCTGGAGATTCAACATTGATGTGAAATTGTATTTGTATTAGCAGTACAGTTTGCTGGAGTCTAACTGGCAATGAAACAGCCACTTTTTCTGTAGGCCCTTCACTGCAGCTAGAAGCCTCTCATCTAACCCAGCTATAGGCTTTCATCGCTTTGGTCTATACAGAGTCACCAAAGGGAATCGTACCAGCACCTGTGAGGTGAATGAGAGGTAACAGAAACTCTGGTGATGGTAGCTGACTCACCAGCTTTTGGAAGAGGTCCCCTACACGTTGCTGGTGGCTCCACTGCTGCACTCGGGGAAAGAGCCCATCATAGAATTCTTTGTGGATCTCATACAGCTCAGGCACTTTGAAGAATATTGTCTCAATCTGCTGACTAGTCAGCACAGGCTGAGAGGTGGTGGCAGCCGCTTTCAAAGGCTTCATAGGCTGAAACGAGGAAAGAAGGAAATCGTTATCATGCAAACCAAGTACATTCACCCTTGCCACATTACAACACATCCCTCCAGAGAGTTGTTTTTCATCCTATTAATAAGTGATATTTGCATTCACACAACTCCTGAAAGCTAGACATTAACAAGCTCTCTCATGGGGATCAGCCACCCCTGGTAGCTGGATTTTCCCAGGATATTAATGGTGCGATTAAAATCCCTTTGCACTCCATTTCCTTAATCTCTGTCCAACTGTACAGTAACATGTCTAATAATTAGCACAGTCTACTGAAAGGCAGGGCTCCTGGATACTAGCACACTAACTCCTCACTGGTCATGCTATAGCTAGTCCTTTCTCTAAGCCTGCCTCTCTCTACTGAAGAAGAGGAGTAACAGGTACCCTTCGCACCTGGCACCTTGTAACCCATGGTATGTGAAGTTCTGGGAAACACTGAATGGAAGCAGCAGCGAAAATTCAAGTGATTGAAATGGTATCTGCCACCAGCACTTACCAGCAGCAAAGCCTCCAGGTGGCTCAGGTAGGTTTCCTCGCTGGCTAGGATTCCCGACAGGACCCATTTTCTCATCTCCAGGCCCTTCTCCAGGTCTGGCTCACTCTACAGAGAAGTTGTTACAGAGAAAAAAGAAGAAAAAACAAAACAAAAACAAAAAAAAAGAAAGGGGGTGGGGGAAGAGAAAGAAAAAAAACAAGAATGAGGATGGAGTATAAAAGATATCATTCAGCTGACCACAGTATACTTGGTTTTGTTGGTTTACTTTCAGACTCAAAACCCCAACCAAACAAAAAACCCACCTGTTCTCAGTGTCCTGTTTCTAGAAACATGCAAACATAAAACATTAAAGAAATTTTTATTTACCAGCAACTGATGTCATTTAGATTATTTACAGGTGTTACCTTTAGTCATCCAACTTTGGTGCCTCGATTAGGTGCCCAGACTTCTTCATAAGATTCAAGACACGGAATTTAAATTTACCCTCCTAAACAAATCTTAGGGACCCTTCATTATGTGCAATTCAGTCCCTCCTCCCATGAGAGCTCTCTATGATCTTACTCCAAAGCCATGTTTCTCTAAGCAGACAGGATCACTTCCCGCGCACCTACACCGATGTGCACAAACATACAGTAGTTACAGCCTGACACTGCTGTTAAGATGGCTGTTCTTTCTCCCACTCTCTACTATCCATTACATTATTTTTCAGTGCCAGCTTGCACAATGTGCTTTTTTCGTTAGAGGACGGAATAATCAGCACTGTTTGGAATGCACGTGCTGATTTTCTTACCGGGATTCCATGAAAGAGTTCTTAACAAAAACAACTGAAGAGAGAAAAAAACCCCAAAACATTCACGGGCAAATGTACACATGAAGAGAATAACATCAAGCGTTAAGAGAAGCAGTAATCCCCTCTGCTGAATTTCAATTGTCCTTCCTCTCTAAACTGTAACCTGAAAAACGTTTAACCTGATAAAGTGAAATTGAGTATTTCCATAAACTCTGAAAAAAGCAGTCGAACAATGAAGGTTATAAATAATGAGAAACACCCTCCTTTTATGGAATCTTATTTCCAGTTCTTTTTATTTCTGTCATGCACAGAAATGGCTTTTTACAATTTTTGCAGCCCTTTAATGTTGTTAAATGTGTCTAAGAATAGAGCCAGTAGTTGGATCTGAAAGGGTAGGTACTTTTCAAGGGCTTTGGGTAGGTTGTTTGGGGCTCCATCCTACTCCTCTTAATATCCAGAGGAATCTTCAACTATTCATTTCAGCAGCAGGAGGATCAGGAAACACAGCAGCTTGCTCTACTCTATTGACTAAACATAAAGCCCTACAGCTGACAAAAAAAGCTCCATTTTGTTTAGAGTCCTATGCTTTGAACCCTGCAGATGTGTGTATGAGGTTCATTATGGAGAGAAGATATCTTGGCTACAGGTAAGCTTACAGTAACTATCACATTCTGAGTGTGACTTTGAGCCTACGCACCACACAAAGAAAGAAACGAATCCTCACGCTCCCAGATATTTCTGGATTCAGTCTCATCAACCACCATCCTGACTTCTGAATGCTTTCATTAAATTTCACAAGCTTTTTTCTAGGCTAAAAGACCTTGCAGCAATTACTTTAGAAACATTTTGTGAGGTGTCTAATACCACCATCACCTCTTAAATAAAACTGACAGACAGAAGCTGTTCTTAGGAAATGAGTAAAATTTACATGCACATCAGGTACTACATGGAAAGAAGAACTTGCCTTTGCATCCCACCCTTCAGTGAGGTTCAGCAAGAACGACGGTGCCTTTTAAAATCTTGAAAGGGCATCTCAAAGAACCTAGGAATTTCTAATTCAGCAGTCGTGTTCAGCAGATTTCAGAAAAACACCAGTGACAAACTACACGGTAAAATGAATGCTGCAACAGATTCTGTGCATTTACAGAGCACCCGTGTGACTGCCTGTTACAGTTCAAACAGAAACGTGCAACAACATTATGACCATTCCTTGTGATTTCTGTACCACTAGTGTGTGGATGTCCACCTCCTGGACCATTTGGTAAGGCACGGGACACACACATAATCAAGACAGACAGCCCCAAGATGTTTAACAAAGATCGCCTTCATCCAAAGAGGCAGGGATGTAGCAGCCCTGGTGTGAGAAAAACATAGTATATCTTAGTTTACAAAGGTTTCTTACTACACTCACAAAAGAAAAATGCAGCTTCACAAAGAAGCATTAAGAAAAACTACCAGTGCTCCAAAGTCCCCACTGCCGAGGATGAGGCAACTGGTCAATACTGACACAGCACTATAATTATCTTTAGCAGGTTCTCCTGGAGGAGGTGAGGATTTTAAAACCAGCTGGGCATGTTTATAACATCTGTAAAGAGCAGTACATAGTAGCAAGTTATTCAAATGATTCAAACTTCCTCATCACAACAGTGGCACAACAGTTTTCCTTCTAGCACTGAGCACAGTTTTCCTCTTCACAAATAAAAGCTTTAATTTACTAGCCAGTTCTTGCTGGGCACCGTCAGCTGACAGAGACAGCATTTTCTGCCTGAATGTTAATTTCCTCTCTTTAAAAGAGGTGTGCTTTCAGAGCGACCAGCATCTCCCAGGACACGCTAGAGGCCTTCCTTCCTGGTCATTACCACAAGGTCACTTTGCAAAGTCCACAGTATTGTCCAAACCCTTTTTAATAGGAGCATTTTCCAAGCACGATGCTTGCAAAACTCTACCCTCAGATGCAGCCAGACAGGGCAGGGCCTGGCTGCTTTAAGCTACAGTACAGCAGTTGCTGAAGAAACCCTCAGGGGACTCTATCCAACAATCACACAGCACATTACAAGGTTTCCAACGCAGTACCTCAAATTTACACACAGATTCCTCATATGTGAAATGACCTCCTGCTGCTCCTGCTGTATCAGGGATCGATACGACACCAAGTCTGCATTGTGCTGCCGCTCTGTGTGTCCTGCCGAGAGCCAGGGCCCCGACGAGAGCTTCCTGCTGAGGGAGGCCTTTTCTGACAATGTCATCTGGGGCTGCACCCAGCAGCAGCTCTTGCTGCTAGATGAACATGTGGAAAACAGCCCCTGTGCTTCTTCAGCCGCAGGGCGCTTTTTAAGTCACACTTGTTATGAAACGTACTCCAGGACTGAGGACCTCACTAGGAGCTGGTGCCAACATCAGGAAGCAAGGCAAGTTTATTACTTGGTATTCCAATGTTCCTCACTTACAGAACTGAGAACAGGCTCACCTGCTCACCCAAAACAGGGCAGAGCAATTAGCAGGCAGAGATACTGCGAGACTGTCCTTCCAGTCTCCCGCTGCAGCACGCCAAGGTGTGACGCACCCAGTGCCAAGGGCATGTTCTGCTTTGCCCATATCTGACAAAAAAAAAGGGAAACAAAGAGCAATTGTGTGACCACGAGCCTCACTGACTGCTCTATTTCTGCAGTCCAGGCAGAAGGGCAGTTAAGAGAGTGAGCATCCTGGGCGTAGGTGTCAAGCTCCCCACCAGTTCAGGGAGACCTGCCAAAGCTGAGGACTCCTTTCCCCTACCCTGGCAAGAAGCAAGCAGCCAGAAATCTCTGAGCTGCTTGTGGCAAGGGGAGGAGCTGGTACCACATGTACCAGACCACATTAGTGAGGGGAAAATACACCTATTAACCAAAGTGCAGATGGGATGTTCCCAGCAGGATGTGGGAGCAGTCTGCACTGGCAAACTCTAACCACTCAGCAGGGAGTGCCAGCTGGTCAGCAGTCCATCCCTTGCTTCCTACCCAGCTTGGTCAGCCTGCTTTTTACTCGTACAAGTTTGACTAGTATTTCACGTTCTGACTCTGTCCCTACCTCTTTGATGCCAGCACCCATTTCTAGCCTTTCTCCATTGCCCTTCCATCTTTTGGCTACCTCTCCACTCACACATATCAGAATAAATCTCTTACAAGACTATCATAGGGCAGCAGCCAGAGCATTCCTGTCTGTCTGCCATGTGAGCTGTGAGGACCCAATGCACAGCCAGTTCTAAACAAGCAAGCAAGAAATCAGGGCTCCGCTCCCACTTCTCACGAACCACATTTAAAAAAAAAAGAAAACAAAAAGGAAGGTGGAAAGCAGTATAAAGGAAATTTCACATGTATCTCATGCCTATAAGGTTCTGGTGTTTTCTTCTCAACTGGGTGGTGCTTCTTGCTATTAAAGACTTAAAAACCAAAAGATTGTCACAGTCATAGGTGCAATCTTGGGGCCTGAACCAAGGCCAGTCAGAGTGGTTAGAAGCACTGAAGATATTAGAGAGCGTGTGCACACTGGCCCCGAGCCATGGATGTTTTGAATGTGTTTACAGCTTGTCAGCCTAAGCAGTTTAGTTTACTAACCAGGTTGGCATTGCATGTTGTATTCAATTACTGCAAGTCTGAGATTCACCAGCTCCATAGATAAGACAGATTCAACTCTTTCTGACTCTGTTTAAAGAACTCTGGCCTTCCTGGTTGTTGTTTAAATTAACAGCAATAATTGTTTTCTTGCAAATGTTAGAAGAACACAGATTAAGAATCTAAAAACCACAACATGTAAGATTTTGCAAAGTACTTGCTGCCAGCACAGCTCTGCAAAGAGAATCAGTGATTCAAAGTGGGTGTATAAAAGGCACTTTAACTCTCAGACCTTCCTTTGGTACAGTATGTTCATATGCTGCGCAACGAATGTGTTCAAAGAAGAGGTTTCCCGAACGGACAGCTCAGAATCTCACAGAGAAGCTGACAGCCTATGAAAGAGAAAAACTATTCATTTCAATTTGTAAAGTATAAATATCTTTGAAAGCTTCTGCTAAACAGGCTAGAGGTGTCTCACTGTCTTGGTGATACTAAACAGGGCAAATTCTGTAATCAAGGCAGTCATCCAGTCATGCTCCATGCTGGGAGGGGAAGGAGCAGGGAGAGGAGCCAGCATTATTTATAACATCAGTACTGGTGTGCCAGCTCTCCCCAGGAAGGGCTGTACATCCAGGCAGAGCCCTTAAAGAGCAAAGAGTTGGAGAAGAAAAAGGAAAAGTTGCATCTGTTAGGGGTGGTGAGGGGAAAGTGACAGTAAAATAAACAAAAACAAATACCAAGAGGAAAAAAGAAGGTTTTGGAAATGCTGGAGAGGGAGGGACAAGCTAGCAACAGTAGCACGAGCAGAGCAGTATTCCCATTTATTGCTGTAGCTTCGGAGGTCAATTTTGTGGACCCCCTTTAGACCAAGCTAGGAAAAAAGTCCACAACCTGCTCTGCCACAGCCCTGCTTTCCGCATAGCTGGCAGATAGTGAGAACAAAAGAATCTGGGCTGAAGGCTGGCAATGGCTGCCAATGCTGTGCCAACCAAGAACTGCACAGCAAAAAAAAGGAGAGAAAGTCTACCTGAAAATCCCCACAACCCAGCCAATTTCCCCTCCAAACAGCACAGAAAGTAGGAGTTCGTCACTCAGCTTTAGCATTCCTCCCTCCCTGGGCGTGATACATACACAAATTAGAAAGGTCTATTTTGGCAAAAAAATCATCTTCTGAACTCCAGAAAAATCACTCTCCTTGTTTCCTGGGGGGATGGAACCAGCCTTGCCTTTCCACCAGCTGCCCTGCACCCAACTGCACAGAGCCCCACACCCTCAGCTCCACACAGGCCTTTGAGCCTGGCTCTGTTGGCGAGCAGACCTTGAAAGGCCTTTCTTATTTCTACTCCTCCCTTTACTGTAATCTCCCCCCACATGAGTAGCAGCAACAGGATCATGATGACTGAAGCTTCCCATCCTCTCGCAGTCTCTTTAGCCTCCAAGCTGCAAGCAGCCCACTCCAAAACTCTTAGCAATAACTCTTCTCTAGTGAAGGGTGTCAGTCACTACCTTCTCCAGCTGTCCCAACACGTTCCCGCGCCCCAAGAATACTGCAGCAACCTCTCCATTTGTCCTCCCCTAACTCTATCCAGGTATCTTCTCCACTTTTCAACCTAGCTGTATGGCAAAGACAGATACATCCTCTCTTTCTGGGAATGCACTCTCACTACCTATTAAAAACACTGTCTGACACCTTCTGAAGCTACCAGCACTGTCTTAATTGGCAAAGATTTGGGCTGACATTTTCCAGGACAGGTTTCCAGAATTTTTGGAAAGTTCAGTCACAACAGTTCAGCTGTTACGGAAAGAAAGGTTCAGGAAAATTAATTCATTTCTCGAATTAAATAAACAAACAACTTAAGCATTAGTGGAACCCATTTCTCCTTTGTCCTCTCTCCCTTGTAGGCTTGCTTCAGAGCAACAGTTTGGCAAAAGCACTGGCTTTATGCCAGGACATGCGTCAGCATCTCAGCACGAGATTCTGGAAGAGCCAGAACAGGGGGTAACGACCTAGCTTGCTCAATGCAAACATTTGTTAAGGCCTCCTTACCACAAAAATGACAATCAGGGGATGCCAAGACCCACACTACAAACACCCATGTTGATTATGCCCTCCTCGGGTCACAGACAAAACTAATGCTGGTGCACCTCTTGTCACCCTCCTTGGATAGCAACAGATGTTTGTGCAATGGACACACAGAAGGTGGCATATGAATACATAAGAGATGGCTGAAGCGGTACAGTCTGGAGGCAGACTGGCCAGCATCTTTTAATCTGCCTATATGATGCAGGTGGTAGAGGGGATTGGAAAACAGATCGCAAACGACAAGGTGTAGAACATCACAACCTTCTGGAAATCAGTTGTGGCCCTTGCTTCCTGGAACACAGAACATAAGGTGCTGGGAGTCGGTCACCCTACGACATGAAGCACCTCTACAAGTAATCCAAGAGGTATCCTTTCATCTCCTTTCAGAAAGATACTGCTTTTGCCACCCCGTGCTTTCTCTGTGGTGGGAACCCTGGTGCGCTGCCCAACTAAAGGCTATCGCTGCTATAAGTAGATGGAAGGACTTAGTCAAACCCTTGGCAGAAAATCACAAAGTCCAAGGCAAGCCTACACCTGGAGGTGTTCAAAAAACGTGTAGATATGGCACTACGGCACTTCAGGACATGGTTTAGCAGGCATGGTGGTGACGGGTTGACGGTTGGACTTGATGATCTTAGAGGTCTTTTCCAACCTTAATGATTCTACGATTCTATGAAAATAAGTTGAAGGAAAATGCCCTCAATATCCAGATAGCAACAACCTGGTCTCCAAGAGAAAGGCTGGTCTCCTGCAGAAGGCAGATGAACATCACACCAGAATGTTGCTATGTCTGTGTCATGCTAAGCGAATTACTTAGAACTATATTAAAAAATAAAAAAATTGTTTCCAATGTTTTCCATTTTCTGCGCGACCTTACTGAAGTGTTGGTAACTCTTGGTTGCAAGTGAAATTAAAGTGATTTTACTTTAAATGTGAAGAAAACTGCATTAGAAGTAATTTTGCATTAAGTGCCCAAAATTAGCAAACGTTTTTGCTATAATCTGTCTGCCTTCATTACCTATGGTTAGTGAACATACCATCCTCTTATCTCACAGGGACATTGCAAGGATAATTAGGTCTTGTGGAGCATTCCAACTGTATTTGGAGTTAATAGTCATGCCAAAACAAAGTGAGTATTTTTGTACTCAGTAGAGTTTGCACAGTGCCCTGTAAATAAGGTGTACACACAGCTCTAGAGATAAAATATTGAATCCAGTGAGTATCATTCACTATATACATTGAACAATGCAGTAGCCCCCCAGAAAAATAATAGGACATGATTGCATGATTGAAAGTTATCATAAAGATTCAAGACAAGGCTATAAGCACAAGGCAGGGCTGGATAACCACAGTCATTTCTTAACTTCTGAATGACTTCACAATCTTCACATTTTGTCAAAGTGGTGTATACAGCGCATGTGTTGTGTTGCTACATGCACTTAGCTGTTGACTTCTAGACTCAGGTCATAAAGATAATCTAAAATTTTCAGAAGTAATTGCACGCATCTAAGAAAGAAGTAAAAGGGCAAGAAAACAACTATAAAAGCAAACACATGTAAATGAAAAGTGTTTTCTAATAATCAAGTGTGGTGAAAAAGAAAACATAAAAGATATAGGTCCTGGTGCTTCTGGTCCAACACATTTTGTGTGCTTGGCTCAGCACAGTGTGCTTGACACAATTTTGTTTCTGATGTCTTTTCTGCTACAGCTGAAAACATGACTACAGTAAAAGCTATCTAACAACTCACGATGACAGAAAATTTAACTTGTTTGGGAAATACTGCAACCATATAAATTAATCCCTTTCTTGTTATGGACTGTCCTTCATGAGTAGCATTGTCATTTGTGGACTAATCACAGACAGGATCAGCTGAATCGGTTGAGGTTCACGATTAAAAGTCTAATCTGTATCAGGACACCTCTTTCTTTTGGAAGCCATAAAACATCTTTTTATAGTCAGAGAGAAGAAAGCAGCCATTTATGTTAAAAATTATTTTTAAAAAGGCAGCCTTCCAGCATGATCAAGGTAACTTTCATATTAACTACTGTTAAAGGCTTATGAGGCAATATTCAAATAAAGAACAAGATTAAATACTAGGCAGTGTCTCTTCCAGGCCTCCAGTCACATGCACTATGACAACTGGTTCTTTGAAGATAACTCTCAGCCATATGTAGTCACATAGCATTTTTCCTTCATCCCGAGAAACATAACCTGGAAATCTCAAGCCAATATTAAAACATTCTTGGAGCTTTTGAATTTACTAATGATCATTTCTTCATTTGAAAGCCTCTTACATATCACAAGAATTCTCATCTTGAGAGATAAAAAGCATCTCAGAATTAACAGACTGAAGCATAAGCAGCTAACTAGATTCCATACTTTCTAGTCAAGTGAAACCAAGCAAACATCAACAATATATGTCCTTGATAATGCTTTAAGAGATCTTGACAATACATTTTTATAAATGAGAAAGAACAACAAGAACACTGTCTCAAGTAGGCTTCTTAATCTAACATTTATCCTAGAAAAAGTAAGGAAGCATATAATACTGCACTGACCAATAAAGAGCGACAGAAAGATGTATATAATGATTGCTAAGTAGCAATGGCTTGTGGAACTAGTCAGACTACTGGAATCGTTTTGATGCAAGATAAAGTGTCCAATAAAGACGACTGTGTTGATTTACATGTACACTGATATTCATAAAATATCCATCATCTTCTCCTATGACATCTTCATTAATAGGCCAGAACAATATAAAGCCAACACATAGGTTAAACCACTTAAATGACAGATTTTAAAATGTCATTTACGACGTGGGAATTTGAGGTTGTTTGGCTACACTTTCTTAGAAATACAGTAGGAAGGAAGTGACAGTTGTCTTTGTGCTATTAAGCATTTTTATGAATGACCTGGGGAAACCAAAGGTTTGCAGATGACAAAGATATTCAGGGAAATAGCAACTTGGGATTGAAGTGCTCTACAATCTAGGAAGCAAAAGCATAAAGGGAAACAAAGGCTGAACATCAAACAAATTAATTCAAGCTCAAACTAAGACATTTTTGACTGTGAAAACAGCAGAGTCAATAGTTATTTACCCAGGCAAGCAGCAGGCTCTCTACCAAGCCTATTGTAAAAACAAAAATAGAAATTTTCCTTAAGTTCCAAGCTATAGCTATGCTACTGAACCTGAAGAAAAAAAAATCAAGCAAGACAGCCTGAAGGTCTACATGAAACCACAGGTCAGGCTAGGTGGTCCCTGCTGAACTTTTTATCTACCATAATTGATTATATAGAGAGCTATTTAGTGAATAGTCAAATTCATTATAAGTGGCTATCTCGCACCCAAAGTCACCATACTTCAGAGCTAGCAGCTTTAATCCCTCTTATTCCATTTTCACAGGGTGAAGGAAACAACTTATATTCTAGATGCTTTATCAAATCCCTTCACCTACCTGAAAATAACTCTTATTTTCCTTGTGAAAGGCAATGACAACCCACACGCACAGATGTATGAACATCATAGTGCAGGATGTTTTGTTCCAGAGTGTCCTTTCCAACATATCTGGTATTTAGAGACCCTTTCAACAGCAATTAATCACCAATTGTCTCAACTTAAATTCACACAGGATGAAAAACTGAGGCTTAAAAATCATACACACAAAACACTCATGCCTGAAGTTTAGGCTTACCACCAGCTAGAAGCCTCAGCTTCGCTTTAAACACAGAATATCAGTCAGGCACTGCTATATTATGTCAGTAATCTGTCCTTCAGTGCCAGAAGTCCCTGTCTTCACTCTCTGTTAAAGCAGTCTACAACTTGCAAACCTACAAGGCTTTGCTGACTCCAAAAAGGCAGGAAAGGACTCACTGATTTTGTAGATTCCAGAGACCCTGAAGATAGGGTGTCTCGGCTGCCCCGACTCTTGGAGCTGAGATGGGGTGAGGATGATGGCGAGTCATCAATATAGGGCATCATATCATGATGTCGCCTCTGTTCTTCAGCACGGTCTGCATCATACGCATAGCTAGGTGGTGTGCCACTGAATGAAGCATCTGGAAAACACACGAGAAAAATCTGTCTGGTCAGAGTCAGGCTGGACAGGAGACAGGCTGGTCAACCAAGGCGCTGCCTGCCTCCCAGCTATTATGATAACTTATCAGTAAACCCAGAGTCAGTGATAGTTAAATATAGATCAAGTGGAGGCGTAAATTTAATTAAACTCATATTGTCACCAAACATCCACTTCACTCATTCTAAGTCCTAAAAGGTAACGTCCTTTCTAACATCTAACATTGGTGTTCATTTAATTACAGCTTCTTCCCTCAAGTTTTCCTTCAAAAGCATTATCATCAAAATACATCCCTTTGCAGGCTCCATAAAAGTTATGCAATGCATTAGGGTAATAGACCCTGTTTTTTCTGTAGAACAAGAACAGATGATACCCTTGCCAGTCTAGCAATCACAGATAATATATAGCTCAAGGGAGAAACGTAACTCTTTCCAGACCTCTCAGGAACAAGAGGACTAGGGAAGAGAGGTCTTGCATGTCAGGTGAACCAGCCTACTGCCAAAAATAAAATCCTAAGAGGCCCTTTTCTGTTGGCTGCCCCTCCTCCTCCATTTTGAGACTAACTCAGTAGACAAATGAACGAACCACCACCCTGCTCCCTCCTACCCGCCCCTCCCCCCAACCCAATCAAAAAAAACCCAAAAGAAAAAAGGATGGTGGTATGAAGAGTCAAATTAACAGTTATTGCATGAGATAACAATGGGCTTCTGCAGGAAAGATGAGTAGTAAAATTGGTTCTGGTACCTTTAGTAGCTGCATACAGAGACTGTTTCTGAAAAAATCTATATTAAGGACACACTGAGCAGCTCCCTCCACCACAGGTTAAAAGGTCTTTTACCTCTCCCCACAAAGAAATATTGCTTTCTGCACAGTGGCACCACATCACATACTTCTTGACTGCGAGAAGCTGGAAACAACCTTACACAACAGTTACACGGGCCTGTGAAGCACCTTCACATGCCAAGGCCCAGAAGTATCCTGTGTCTAACAGTAATAGCCATGCATGGGCCACTGAACACAGATAAGGTCTCTCCTCCTCTTTCAGTTACAAGTCACAAAATGCCATTCTTCTCCCAAAACTGAAGAATAACCACAGGGAGATAAGCCAGATCCACTTTTACACAGTAGCAGGCAAGCCAAAGGAAGACAAAGCCACAAAAAAAAAAAAAGAATAGCTTTTTTGTCTTGTAAGTTTAAAATTATGCATTAAATTCACACTTGAACACAAGTAGAACCAATTTTTACTTCTCTTCACAAATATCCAGGTTCTGTGAAAATAATAAGCGGCAGCTGCCAAGCATGCTAATAATCCTGTTATACATCACTAAGGCAGGGTGGAGGAGTAACATTTTAAAGCCCACTTTCCTCCCTCACAGTAAACTCAGTTAAAGCATGACTCATTCCAGTAAAGGATGTGAACTTTGTGTGGAACAGAATAAAACTTGATCCATGTGGCTTGTTCAGGAGGGAGAGCTGGTCTAGGGAATTTACACAAACAATATACTGAAAATCCAACAATAAACTCACTGTGGAAGTGAGCCTCTGTCTTGGTTCATACCAAATACCAGCCAGCTAAATAACAGCTGTATAACGAGGCCTTTAGGCTGCTGAAGGACCATGGTAATATTATTTTAACAAGCTCAATGAGTTTTAAGTCACCCACCCATTCATGGTGTTACCTTGTGCGCAAGCTCTCAGAGTTCCTCAAAAGACTCATTAGACTGTGCAAGACCACAGGAACAGGGGGGGTGGGGGGGGTGCAAGAGTGGTACATGTTCTCAGGAAGGGACTTTGGATGTTAGAGGTTTCCAGAGCTCCCCAACCATTTAAAGACACCTATTACGTTGATTTGGTAAACCAAGGCTTGAAAGGGTGTGGCTGAACCAAGGATGTTCAGTCACAAACAAAAGTGATTTTCAGATATCCCAAAGTTGGATAACGTCTACAATACTTGCAAGCCAAACAAATCTCACGTTGGAATTTTTAAAAGAATGCAGATGAGAAGACAGCACAACCTCCAACTTGCACTACCCAAACAGGCAAGGAAACACTGAAAAGACAAAGTAAAAATACCCTCCTCACACACAAGACGGATAGTCTTCTGTTTGGCCGCAAGGTTAAGGGACTGTTTTGACTCCAGAAACCAGAATTGTAAATAGGAAGGAGGATGGGTGTCTCCTTGCACATCTGCACTATTTATGCCATATATTAAAAAAAACCAAGCCAAAAAACCCCTAACACCATATAACTTCAGTGGAGGAGTGCAGATCTCCATTTCCCATTCAGCTGTCCCTTGTGCAACTTTCTCACCCAAGAAGCCTGCAAGATCTTACTGACAACTGAACATAGACATTACCCAAGAAGGAACATAAGCACTGGGCACTTATGTAGGCTTCATGCCTTTGATCAAGTAAGAGTTCTTTTTCCTTCAGAAGTTTCTTCAAACTACTCTTATCCAAACCAGTTTATCCTGCACACACTCAGTAACACATTGATGCTGCTGTGCAGAAATTAAGGCAGGAATATTTCTTTCACTCCCAATGCTCACTTTCAAAACTTGTAGTTTGCTCCACTTCTGTTAATGGGGGAGTGAATGCAGACTAAAATACATTAGCAGAAAGGGTTGCAGTGAATCACAGTATTTTCACTTTCCTCACTTTCTCCTGCTGAAAAGCAGGTTTCAGACTTCTACCTTCCATGACACGTTCTGTCTCCTACTGCACAAGGAAACCTTTATCTGAAACTGAAGGAAAGGGCAGGTGGTGGACTTAGGCTCAGAAGAGGAGATATATTCCTAGCTTTGCAACAAGATGCAGTCTACCTTTGAATCCCTTTGTCTCCCTACCCATAAAAATGAAAACAACACATCTCGACAAGGAATGAATCTATCAGTGTCACAGACTGCCATGAGATCTATGCATAGAAAGCTCTACACAGAATTTAAAACTTTATTTCTGTACCCTCCAGGGATCCTTCACACATTAAAAAGCTTAGAAGTAGTTATAATCCCTTGTCTTTCTATTATTGCTGCATACAGCACTGAAATCCACCTATGGAGATTTTAATTATCTCCAAGGCAGAACGACTCTCTTGCTTTTATTCTACCATTTTTTTCCCGCAGAAGCAAAATATTACTGTAGCCAGATACACTTCACAAGTCTTAACACTAATAACAGAGGCAGACTCGTATCTCTGTGATTAAAGAGACCACTGTTGCTAGGGAAACTAGGTTATTCAGATCTCCTAAACGGAGCGCAATGCTGCACAGGCTGTTCAGGCTCTACCTGGAAGCAAAAAGGCTAGAGCAAAGAGAGCAGAGCCAGGAGCTCACCCGCTCGGACACCTCCAGCTGCTCTGGGCGCTGCTATTGTAGACAGCATGTGGAGACAGCAGCTGGGCCCAAGCAGGAGCAGTTGTGTTCTTAGCCAGTGTCTCAGGTCGGGTGAGCCTTAAGAGGGTGGTTCTTCTCCTTTTAGAGCCAGCCAGTAAGAAATTGAGCCATCAAAGCCAGAGAAAGACGAAACACAGAAACAACAGACAATTACTGACAAGGCACAACGAAGGAAGAAGGGGAGGCATAGGAGGATGGTGGACTCAAATGTGTTGTACTGAGAGAGCACCAGACAGAGATACTGAGGACACTACTCCACGTGTGTCATGCTTCTCTCACCTCACCAGCAGGCCCCATTTCTCCTCCTCTGTGGGTAACCTATAAGAGAGCCCATCCCATAGAGAAGAGCAGCAGCTGAGACTTACAGAAACAAGCCCTCTCAGCACCTAAGAGCAGCTGTTTTTACCACTGGCCCTCTGCCATTCTCTTACAGTATCCTTCTCCTGCACTAGCACAACCTTCAGGTGCAATGAACTACCTGAGGCTACAAAGGCTCAGCATCAATTCACACATTCTGATAAAAATCTCCAGCATTTACTTCCACCTTTGCCTCCCTGGCCTTGCTTTGCTCCAGCTTTTATGAGTCTGTTCCACCATCCCCCTCCTTAGCTACTGCTCCCATCCTGTCACCTCCCTTTTCATCTCTGTCCCCTTTTCATTTTCTTTTGGTTTTCTCAAACTTAATATTCCTTTTCCTTATCTTCCTATTCCTTCCCTCTTCCAAACTGGTTCTTTCCCTTACTGCCTCAAATTTCACCTGGCTGGAGGGTAAGGAAGAATCTAACAAATTTACAGTTAGTCACAAATTCACTGGCACTCGGAGACAGCACAGCAACACTGCTCCCTTGTCCTGTTGCCTACACCCTTCCTGCTGGGTACCATATTCATTCTTCAGGAATATGAAATCAAGTCATAGATCTAGCTGGTAAGCAGGAAGGGAAAAAGAAATTAACTTCTAAGTAAAAGGAAAGATTAGCTGTGTCTAATCCAGGACCACACAATGGTTCAAATGCATGTGTCATACTTTCAACGGCATCACAACATCCATAGCTGCTCGAGGGACTTAACAGCAGCACGCAGAGAAGTTCCAAGCTAGCTGTGCTCCAGCTAATCCTGCTAAAAGAGCAGTGAAGCCACAGCAGCTCAGACCTGCCTGCCTAAGAAAATACCTAGAAGCCTGGAGGGGGAGGGGGAGCTGCACCTCATGCCAAAGCCCCACATCACTGTGGCTTCACTGCTACTGGTACCAAGGCTAGCACAGGTTTGTAATGTCTATACTCGCTCCAAAAACATTCCTGCAGCCGCAGAGCAGAAGAGCGCTAAGGCAGTTTGCATCCTCTGACTGTGTGTTTCTATGCCAGGGAATGTGTGAGGCCATAGTTTGACATTGCACTGTCTTGGCCGCAATAGGGGTTTAAGGTTTCCCCCACCAAAGTCATAAACCACTGCAGAGCCCTCTCCCTTCTTATGCCCTTAGTCCTGCAACCCCACAGGTGTCTATGGTCCAGATAAAGAACCCAGCCAGCTCAAAGAAAAACATTTTTGACACTCCACTTCTAAGCTGGATCAGCTCTCTGATCTAGTTCATGCACAGAAATCCAAACTGAAGGGACACATGCATGGTAGTTCAGGGGTGGGTATACCTAAAAACCTTGTACTGCAACTGAAGACATCATAGCAGCAAAACTTGGCTTGAGTTTCCTTTAGGCTGACGCTTAGGCAGTTCCAGGGATTTACATATGGCTGGTTATGGGATAAGTTACCAGAATGCAATGCCCTTTTTTTTTTTTTTTTTTTTT
>Ga0065711_1031916_pt1 | contig 28434 bp, 26 predicted proteins | sample Hoacrofraction12_FD_59098 | JGI IMG/M metagenome (GOLD analysis project Ga0065711, IMG submission 59098) | Hoatzin crop microbial communities from Cojedes, Venezuela - Epithelial fraction 12 v2 (version 2) | ecosystem: Host-associated > Birds > Digestive system > Esophagus > Crop | place... | reverse complement strand
TTCTATTCTATTCTATTCTATTCTATTCTATTCTATTCTATTCTATTCTATTCTATTCTATTCTATTCTATTCTATTCTATTCTATTCTATTCTATTCTATTCTATTCTATTCTAATGCCTGGTATACTATGGCTTCTCAGATAGTACAAGGAGCTTATGATTAGGAAACTGAATCAAGCATCCAGGTGAAGAATCAGATCCAGATTAGACCGTTGTGTGAAGGTGTCTGTATGTGTGGTAGTAGTATACATTTATTTCCCAGTATTGTTGACAGGTGTCTAAGGAGGACTACAGTGGTCTGAACACAGGGATCCAGTCTTATTTCAGGTGTGGTGTCTGGCTTCCGGGCATTGCTCCAGTGTCATGCAGGAAACCCATAAACCCTGTGCCGTGTCTGACAGACCCATGCAGACATCTTGAAAGCCCTATGGTGTCTCAAATGAAATTAGGACAACTCAGTACCATGTTCATCAATAAAGTCGATAGAACACAGGAAGAAATTTATCTTGCTCTAAAATAGTAATTTTGTTCAGAAGCCAGTTATTTAAACACTGGTGTTTTGTGCCAGGATATTCAGGATGTGTATGGGGCTGTAGACATGACATATGATTTACAGCACATCCATGCCATTCTACAAGAGCACCTGGAGCCCAGGGGCAAATACTCCATTAGTAAACTGAACCAGAGAGTATGTCAGATGCTTTTGTTTAGGTTACTGAGTCCAGGATGAGTCCCTGTATATATGACGTATCTGTAGACATGTAAACATAGAAATCTCAATAAAGGTGACTTAGTTACTGAATCTTATTCCTGCCTATCTTTTCCATCATGCTAGGCATGTATTTTCTGCTCACACTGGAAATTCTCACAGTTAGAGAATGTGTTTTTAATCTATACTTTAACTGGACCAAGGAAGCTGGTCAGTGTTTAGACTCTTGGTGATTAATAGATATAAATGTTTTATGTACCACGTGCTTGAGGATAAAAAGTCTAGGAGGCTAATCTGACTGCTACATAATGTTGCAGACTACACGCTTGGTAATACAGACCTTGATTGCATTGACAAGTTCTTCTCTGCAATGGCTTCCCATGCAATTTTAAATAAAATTTTAATCTGCTGTTTCTGTGGTGAAATAGTATCATAATGATAATTTTTATATTAGATTTCATGAGTTCTACCCACTGCCTTGCAGAGCAGCCTCACATACTGCTCATGGTTTGTCCCTTAGTCTATAATGAGTGGAGAGAAGGAGAAAATTCATATATCCGTTGATTTTCATAGAGTAACATCTAGCAGTAATTTAGATCTGTATCATATTTTAACTCATCTTTGGTTGTAAAGTATTTTGCAGTTCAAGAAATCTTTCAATGGGACTTCTGAAGATGGGTAATTAAACTGAAACAAAACCAAAACCAGAACAACTTTGGGACAGAGACTGGAAGCATTATGGAATATTATACAATGCATTGCTTAAAATAGCAGGAGACTGGACTACTTGACCCAAGCAGCCTTTTCAGTTCTAGAGTTTTTAGTACATTGCTGTTATTAAATACAGAATATCTTTATATATCTTGCTCACAGACTTACTGGTTGGAAAAGACCTCTTAGATCATCAAGTCCAACCATCCACGCAACACCACCATGCCTGCTAAACCATGCCCTGAAGTACCATATTTACATAGTTTTTGAACACCTCCAGGGAAGGTGACTCCACCACCTCCCTGGGCAGCCTGTTCCAATGCTTGACCACTCTTCTTTCAGAATTTCTTTTGCTACTGTATTTAAAAACAACACCTACACATACACCCATGATCTTCTTTTTAAAGTTCTCTACCACTCCACATCATAAGGAGGCCTTGTAAAAATGAACACAAATTTGTCAGAACTCCAGGCAGCCTTTTTTTTGCTTGTTTGTTTTCATAACTGTGTAGATATTGTGGTATCTGCTGTGCAGATTTTCACTCAGAATGAAAGCACCAGTTATTTCTAGATACTTGTTCACACAGTTGGGTATAGCACGAGGAAATACACCCATACCAATAGTAATACAAATAATGAACATAGAAAGCTTGATTGTTCTACTGGAAGAGAAATATAAATATTTTTAACAAATAAACACAACTTCTTTTCTTGTTGAAACTGAATTGTAGTGCATTGGGTGGAAAAGAGTGCATAAAATCACAGGAAAAATTCAGCTGGGAGGGGTTCTGCAGGTCATTTTAAAAGCAAGATTCACTTCAAAACTAGATCAGTTTGCCATGGGGCTCATGTGGTTGAGTTGTGGAAGCATCCAGGGGTGGACATCCCAAAACTTCTCTGAACAACCTGCTCCAGGGTTTCACCGCTCTCATGGCGAAGAGCTGCTTCCTCACGCTCAGCTACAATTTCCCTTGCTGCAAGTTCTGACCCTTTGCTGCAACTTGTGACCAGTGCACCGTGTCCTTTCAGCCTGCCCCTGTAGGAAGAGTCTGGTTCTGTCTGCTAGATAATCTCCCTTCATGTAGTGGAAAACGGTAAAGATAGATTTGTTTGCAGCAGGAGGTGCTGGTCTATGACCGACCCGGTAAGAAAGGCACTCAGACTCTCTGAGGCTTCGTATAAACAGTTATTTATTAGTTAAAGAGAGAACAGCATAGATAGTCTGACATTCCTTTAGCTACTGGAAACCATGACCTCATTTTATAACTGTTCCATGTTCCAACCCAATGGTAGTATAATGTTTGGGTCTTCCAGAAACATTGTGTATGAAAAACAAGACTAAATTTGAGGGCTTCATACTTATTTTGTCCATTTTGAGACTTTTGGGCTTTATTTTTTTTACTTCTGGAGTTAGCATTTTTTACAAACAAGAAATCTTTTTTCTTCAGGCAGGAAAACCTTATAGACAGAAGTGAGCAAATGTAAACTGACTGTTTTTGTACATATGATAGCATTAATATTAGACATGATCCAGTGGTTTTGTCATTAAAGCACACTCTGCTTTGCTCTACTAAGAAAGAAATATGACCTATTTCAGGGACTTCCTGATTTGTCATTGTATCTGTCTAATATCCACTGTCCTTATCTTTAAAGTACAAAATACTACAAATAGCATTAAAACATTATTAATAAAATCTGTTACATATCCTGTACAGCAATTTTAACCTGAAAATAAGCTGAATTTCTTACAAAACATTAAATGGATACATAGAATTTATTACAACACAATGTCCTAGCTGTTCACCAACTAGAAAATAAACTGAAATATTTACATAAGGTAAAGTGAAGAAAAGAACAAGGTTACAAAATAAAAATAAATAAATAAAATTAATAGCAACAATTCAATAAAGCATTTGATGAATTTGACATACTTGACTTATTTTGGATGCATTTAGGACGGGATTCAACACTGTGTTACTCCAGGGCTACAGCGTCATTCCATCCAACCTGCTTTCTCTAGATATCCAAGGTTGAAACAAACTCAGATTTTAGATCAATCAGTGAAAACCACTACATTTCTGCGATGTTTAGGAAATCAACACCACAGCAGCTCCACTGATAAGAAGGAAATATTTTCCAAATGAGGGAAAATGAAAACCCACTTGAAATGATAAAAAGACATAAGTGTAGGCTATTGTTCTGAGAAATGTAATACTTATTTATCGAAGTGCCTCATATAGTTGAAAAAACAGATATTCTCTGGTCATGCAAACCTTTCCTTCAATCTCTGATGAAATTCACAATGATGTTAGATAATCTTCTCCAGAGCTTAGTTATTCTTTTCTTTTGAAAGCATTTCCTAATGCTTAAATTGAATCTTCCTTTCTGCACTTGGAGGTTATTCTTTTTTTTTTAGTCCAATCTGAATATGGAAAAAAGCTCTTTCCAATAGATTTTTAAATATTTGTACATTATTATATACTGACTCAACATCTTTCCCTTAAAAGATTATCCTTCTTTCAGTCTCTTCTCACAGATTATGCTTCAAGAACCTGACTATCAGCATGGCTCACTTCTGGGCTCTGACTGTGCCATATCCTCTTGCAGCTCATGCCTGAGAACAGCACTGCAGGTGAGCTCAGGCTCTGACTGATGCTGAGTAGAGATGAAAGTTTATGGCACATATTTTGAACTGTTGACTTTCCAACTACATACCACAATATGTGATATGGTGACAATGTTAAAGCAAAACCTGCTTTTACACAACTTTTTACAACAACTGTTTTTCCCCTATCCTTTACTTGTAGAATTGGTCATTCCTAACTAAATGACCTAACTAGCACTCGTCACAGTTTTATCTTTCTGTTCTTTTTCAAGCCTTCTTTTTCTTCAAGTTCTTATGATAATTTTGCTTTCTAGTGTTCTTTGATTTCCTCCTCACTTGCAAGTTTATTGAACATAGTCTGTATTCTATCCTCCTGATAATGAAAATAAGGAAAAGAACTGAAATTAAGCTTAACTTGAACCAAGGAAAGGGAAGAGAAGGGAAGGGAAGGCAAGGCAAGTCAAGTCAAGACAAGGTAAGGCAAGGGGAGAACGACAGAAGAAGGAAGGATCATTAAACAACTTAATGTCTGTTGTCTGTTACCTCTCACGATCTCAAGCTGTACCTAGGCCATTCTTATTTGGTCGGTACTACCATTTCCTTATGTTTGAGAGAAGATGCTGTAGCTGTGTGTATATATATACATACAGATGAACACAACAAAATATGTACTTGTATGCAGGTACATACAGAATCATAGAATCATAGAATCATTCAGGTTGGTAGGGACCTTTCAAGGTCATCCAGTCCAACCCACCTGCAATGAGCAGGGACATATGCCACTAGATCAGGTTTCTCAGAGTACCATCCAACCCAGCCTTGAATGTTTCCAGGGATGGGCCATCTACCACCTCTCTGAGCAACCTGTGCCAGTGTTTCACCACCCTCATTGTAAAAAATGTCTTCCTCATACCCAGTCTAGACCAACACTACCTTAGCTTAAAACCATTACTCCTTGTGCTGTCACAGTGGCCCTTGCTAAAAAGATTGTCCCCATCCTATAGGCCCCCTTTAAGTACTGAAAGGCTGCAATAAGGTCTCCCCAGAGCCTTCTCTTCTCCAGGCTGAACAACCCCAACTCTCTCAGCCTTTCCTCCTAGAAGCGGTGTTCCAGGCCTCTGATCACTTTTGTGGTCCTTGTCCAGACCTGTTCCAACAGGTCTATATCTCTCCTGTGCTGAGGTCTCAGAAGCAGTATGTTTACTTTGTATATATACACATAAATATTGAAAAACACACACTCGTACACACTTTGTAAAGTAAACAAGGTATACTTAATAGTATAATAATAAACGTGGGAATGATCAGATGTTGTACCAATAATAAGTAGTCTAAATATATAAGCTAGTGAGCAAAGCAGATTTGCCAAAGTATGTCAATACCAAAAGGCATATAAATTACATCATCCAGGTAACATACTTCTCTATTCACAATTACCTTTAATTAAATTTATATTCCTAATCAAATGTGCGATAGCAAATGTACCAGCTTCAAGATCATGCAGTATCACATGAAGATCTCTGCTCAAAAAAAAAACTTCAATGATTTCATCAGAAAGTTAATCCATTTTGGTTTTTTATTGACTTTTTTTTTTTATTGTCATTCAATATAAATGTACAAAGTGCAAAATAAATTTGTCAATTATCCACAAGAGCCTTTAGGAATTTAAGTTGCTTGATAATCCATAAATGTGACAACCTCTTTGACTCTAGTTCAAAATTATTTTGCTGCAATCTTTTTCATGAGAAGTGCATATTGTATACATCAAACTAGGAGTGAAACCCTGCTCTTATGCTGCTTTTCAGTACAGTTTGTTCCAAGATTAGCTGTCATACAGCCAATAACTGAGCAGCTCCACTGCTCAGTTTTCACAGATACGTAATGATTTAAATTGTCTATCAACCACATTTCCACATCAATGCTCAAGAAAAATTAGGATGAAGAAGATAGATAACCAATGTAGAAATGAGGATAGATTGTGGGGCAAATTCTCAGTTGACATAAATGGTTGCTATTCTACGAGGTCAATGAAAATTAATCAGCAAGTGTAGCTGAGAATCACAGTACAATCCATCTTGCAAAAATAAACACCTAGATACTTTTTATACTGCACTATATAAGGCCTAGTTGAGCAGATGATATGTTCCAGAAAATAAAATATTTTATTAAGGCAGACCTATTCATGTTTTTAAGATGAAATTTCTGTTTAAATGTCTTATATATAGAAGGGGGGGAAGTAAAAGGAAGCAGGTTGTAAAGATCTGAAGAACTATTGAAGAGCAAGCAAAGTTAAAAAGCTGGGCAAGGAATCTGAAAAAAAGAGAATGGAATGGTAAGGTACTGAGTTAGGGTAGGGCATGTAAGCTCCTGCCGTTAACAGGTTGTTGTCCTATAGCTTAATGAATATAAACAATACTGACTGTGAATCTAGACACAAGAAGTTGGGAGGCTGAATAGAAGAGAAACTGGATGGAGAACCTGCTTGCTTCATTGCTTCATGCCTTTGACTGAATCTGTTTTCCTAGTATAATCCGTTGTACTCCCTAGAGATGTAAAGCTATTAAACACACATATCTATGAAGTATGAAATTGATGAGTAATATACATTGTTTTACCACCTAATTTTCTGACCCTTTTACTCATTTTACATATCATTGGGAATTTGGCCACCAGAGAGCAAAAGATAAGTTTGCAGCCAGGAGGCCTATGAGATTCATCTCAGCTCTACATTTCCTTAACTTCCTATCAATCCACTTTAGAGGAAAATATTTTTCAGGGGTTGTTAAAGATTACAGAGAGGAACCTAATGGGATTTTCAAAATGCCTTGACACCTGAATCCAATTAACCTTTATCACAAGTGCCTTTAGGCCTTTCTGAAAATTCTAGCCTAAGAAAATACTCAAACTGGAAAGACTAGAGCAACACATGCAAACTTTGATAGAGAAAAATAAAAGTAAAGTTGAAATACTTTTTTTTATCACGCAAGATATAATGTAATAGGCTTCAGGTTAACATTTTTGTTTTTGATTTTTGTGTAGAAAACTATCTGTCTGTTTGGCATCTACTGCTATCCCTGCCTTTCATTCTTCTTCCTCTCTGCTGCAGTTATTGATCAGCAAGATTCTTTGGCAATGTTGAAATACTAAGAGTCTTTACACATTGAAAATATAAAACTAAACCCCTCTGTGTCTTTCGATATGGACTTCCTATTGCTATGAATCATAGAGCAAGTATAAATTATTTCAATCTGTAACTTAGTGTTGCTGTAAACAGGTTTCTCGCATTGTAAATGGGATTCTTGCTGACATGAGTCCTGCCTGGATTTGAAAAAAAATGCAGGAGATTAAAATTGGTCTTGGCTTGGATTCATTAACCTGTTTACCAGGCAGAGCAGTCCCAGCTCTCTCAGCCTTTCCTTACAGGAGAAATGGTCCATTCCCTCAGTCATCCTCATGGGCCTTCACTGGACTCTCTCTACTATTTTGATGTCTCTCTTGTACTGGGGAACACAGAGCTGGAGACGATACTCCAGGTGTAATCTTACCAGTGCTGATGAGAGAGCCAGGATCACATCACTTGACCTGCTGGCAACTTTGTTCAGTCAGTGATGATTTTTCACAAAATGAAATGCAAGAAAGAGTTCTGTATTTTGAAAAGAGGCACATGAGCTTATCAGTGACTGGAGGCAGGTTTTTCGTGTTTATTTTTTCAAGTGATACCTTTTTATACTGAACTGCTCATGTTGACCATTTTGTTTCTCTGTACCAGTTATATATATGCAGTTCTATGACAACTAGAGAAGTGATATTTGCTCTGTTTTTAGAAGACTCCCATTCTTCACGTGGTCTGGTTCTAGTTAAGATTTCTGACGTGGCAATTACATATATTACCAGTGTAAGACAAGCTTTTGATTCAGCTTTTGGAAATGTAGTTCTAGTGGAAAGCAAAATCCAAATATCTTCAGTTTATCTACTGAGATTTCTGGAAAGTCATGAAGATCAAGATCTAGAAGGTCTTTTTCGAAGCGGCAGATCATGTCCTTCAGCAGTTGTTTATTTTAAGAGGAAGATTCAGAATGAAGGATTTATTTTTTGTAGGCTTCCTTATAGAGGCTTTTGCTAGAGCAATTTAGTATAGCAATTTTTTTGCCGTTATGATGTTTTGATGTTATTATGTATTTTTATTCAATTTATTTCCTAACATGATGTGTGTGGCTAGTTTAGATCATACCTTACAAAAGAACTGTTCCACATGTTGACCATAAGCAATGAAGAACTCAAGTACTGAGGGTGGGAATGTAACTATATCAGTGATGAATCACAATAAAACTCAATAAAGGTATGGACATTATTAAAAGGACCATGAACTAGCCTACCAAGTTCTCCCTATATAAAGTCAGACTAGCTCTAATACTCTGATACTTTCAAGTTATTCACAAGTGGACACAAAAATCTGGTATAAGCTGTGCTTATCTATGTATGAGTGTCTGTCTATGTACACACACGTGTGCATAAGTACAATTCTTTTTTCCTTCCTGTGCCTAAAACAGTCATACATAATGATGCTAAAATGAATCTCTTTGAAATAGTTCTGTTTACCAGAAGATTCAGTTTTCTGAAGTACTTATACAAACATAATATCATTGTATTAATCCCTTTGATCATTATACAAGTCTTTACCATCTGCACATCAGCAGCAATTTTTCTATTAGCTGCCATGTCACTGATGACGATATTGGACAGAATCAAGAGTAAAACAGTCCTCTTGAACATCTCCCTTTGGAGATTGATGTGACTGTGTTCTTCATAGTTATATTGGGTATCACATAATCCATTCTTACATATAGCACTTAGTGCAAATTCTCTATCATAATGCCATGTCTTACTACGTCGATGATTTTCAAATGTCTGACTCTTTTAATTTTATTTTTCAAACAAATTTAGAATTGCCAATGACATAGTCAAATTTATTTGTCAAGGTTTCTTTTCCATAAACTCTCTTCCATCCTTTAGCTATTTATTAATTTCCTGTTCTTGCTAGGACTGGTACTACAGTGTGAGTCTTTGTGTAATCTGTGTGTGTTGTTCTCACTTGTTGAATATTGACAACAGTACAGTACAGTGCCAATCTCTTCATATGTCTAGTGTTGAAAATTGACGTGAGCAGAATAGAAATCATCCCAGTCAACCCTTTACTATACTAAAAACATTTATCTTCTTCTGCTTACAAATTGCCTCCTACATACTTATGTGGCATTCATGTGGTGGTTTCAGCATGATTCTGTTTCTGAAAAGTAAAGTAAAATATGAATGAGATGTCTCTGGCTACAGTATTTCTATTGTCCCAACTACAACATCAGTTTTAATTTGCTAAAATTAAAACAAACATTCAAAATCAAATTGATTTGATGTATCTGTGCAATACTAATCTTTTGCAGACTGTAAAACGTGTATGGAAATGACTGATTTTATCATGTCCTGAACTTATAATAAACAGTTTATACAGAAGGGATGACTTTTGCGGGAGCTTACATATATTCACAGGAATACACTCTGTAGAGTAAGAAATTTCCTACAGGATTGTTGGTATTACAAAGTATTCAACATAACAGATAATTTACAGACCAGGAAAATGTAACCTTTATGAGGAGGTGACTTTTTTAACCTCTTTCTTCATACCCTCTCAGCTAATGAAGAGAAGCTCTGCTATGTCTGGTAACATTATGAGTAGGTTTAGTCGCTGGGCATCCGTGCCCTTTTATTCAAATCCGTCTCTCTTTGAAACAAAGATGCAGTGGGTGACACCTGGAATTTTTGTCCTTTTATGTTGACATGATGCAGATCCTCAGTCTTCCAGCATGTTCATTCTTCTGACTGAAGAACGATCTAGCCCCACTTGAGAAAAGGTTGTTAACTACCAATGTATTAACATATTACCATTTCAAATCAATGTAATTACTAAATAAAAACCTAAACCAATAGAGAACGCTGGCTCTATATACAGGTGGCTTTATATAATGTGTAATCCCATCTCACATTTTTCAGGCATTGCTACAGAAAAAAATCGTGTCTTTCCAATAGCACTAAGAATGGATAGCAAAGATTAATATTTTGACAGTTACAACAGTTACATTTATAGAAAAAGTATCTGGTGTTGTTCAAAGTATGTTTATTTTTGGTCTGTGTCTTTCAGTATAATTAGAAGAGAATTTGAGCATCAAAATTTCTCTTACCGCTGATCTGTGTTTGAATGTCTGCTATAATAAGCGATACTTTAACTCAGATCGTGCTTTGTATGTGCATAGCATTATTTATGGATGAATTTTTAAGGGTCGTTATTAATTTTTGTCTGTCAGTGACTGATTTTATCACATTTTTTCAGTGTAGGCCAGGGAGTTAGTTAAATAACTGGACAAAATAGTCTTTGAGCCACTGGACATGAAGGGCGGGGAAGAATATATAAATCAATAGTTAATAACATAATTTAATTTAGGGAGATATTACAAAACCACTTATATTTAAAGGGTCCTTCAAAGAAAATGAGGTTTGTTACCTCACTGATAAACAAGCTTCGTCTGTGCTGAAGATTCCCAGGGCTTCATATTAAACCGTCCCTTTGTAAGGGTCATGTTAATTGCTGGAGCAAGTTTGGAGACATCAGCAGTGCCTGTAGTCAGAGGCAGCTGATAGTTCAAATCGTCTCCTGACCACCATATTACAGACAGGGGACACTGACACTAGCATAATGCTCCTGAGTTTTGTGTAGCTTTGGTCTTTTTTTGGTCTGTTGCGTCCTGTCAGTTGATTTTCATCTCCTTGCAATTCATGAAACATCACTGGATGCCCTGTCTGTGGCCTTCCCTGGCCATTAGTCAGTTAATAGCAGAGGAACATCTTCATTTCAAGTTTCCTCTGACTTCACTTCTGTGATCAGAAGATGAGGAGTGAAGCATAAGGAGACCCAGGACCTCTCCACATCCCCACTGAGGGCATATTGTAGTAGAATAAGGCTTCCTATAGAGGAATGCTTATGAGTCCATGCAGTCGCTCACTACCTGGTTCAGGTCTTGTGTTAGCAGTCATTTCAGGTGTTGACTTTCAGTTAGCAGAAACCTAGTGAGACAGAAACCTAATGAAAACCTAGTGAGCAACCTGATCCGGGTAAGATGTCCCTGTTCATTGCAAGGGGGTTGCACTAGATGACCTCTAAAGGTCCTTTCCAACTCAAACTATTCTTTGATTCTATGATTCTATATATATAGGGTGTATCATACCAGTTATGTCTTGTAAAGCAACTGGCCATACAGATGCTTATGTCAATATTAGTTTGAAATAAATAGCCCTGTAACTATAACACTTTATTTAAGAGAAATATGATATATCTAGTACATGAATTATGCATTAATTAATACATCTGAAATCAGGCCTGGTTAAACACAAAACATTTTTCTGTGGAGAAATGAAGTTTGGTATCAACTATCTCATCTTCCTCAGAAATATCCCTTATCAGGGCAACACAAGTAATGTTCTCATATTGAGAACGATGAGACTTTCAATAAAGAGATGAGAAAGAGAAACCAATCCAAACCTGAGAAATCTGGATCTGAATTATTAAGAAAGGGTCCTAAAAATACATCAACTCACCTGAAAGAGCAGATGGCAATTTCAAACTGAAGAAAAGGCTACTGTAGTGACAAAACGGATCCAAGCTGCTGGGCAGAAATAAATATTTCGGACAGAAGTCCTCTGTTGATAGGGTAACGTTGACTGAATTTACGTATAGGATTCTCATAACTGCAAAAGGATTTCGACCTCCTACCTTAGGGACCAGAGAAGAGGGGCATTGAGAGGTAGGGAAAGACTCCGAGGATCAAGTCACATATATATATGTAGGTATATAAGCCAAGATATAATTGCACAGATAAATAGTAATTATTGTGTGTGTTGGGTTTGTGTGGCAAGGTTTTGGTAGCGGAGGGGCTACAGGGGTGGCTTCTATGAGAAGCTGCTAGAAGCAGCTCCAAGACAGACCCACTGCTGGACAAGGTCGAGCCCATCAGTGACAGTGGTAGCTCCTCTGTGATAATATATTTAAGAAAGGAACAAAAAATCTGGGCAAATTCAGTGGGAGAGAGGAGTGAGAACATGTGAGAGAAACAACTCTGCAGACTTCAAGGTCAGTGAAGAAGAAGGGGGACTAGGTGCTCCAGGTGCCAAAGCAGAGACTCCCCTGCAGACCGTGGTGAAGACCATGGTGAGGCAGGCTGCCCCTGCAGTCCTTGGAGGTCCGCAGTAGGGCAGGTATCCACCTGTAGTCCAAGGAGGACCCTATACCAGAGCAGGTGGATGCCCGAAGGATTCTGTGACCCCGTGGAGACCCCACGCTGGAGCAAGTTCCTGCCAGCACCTGTGGACCCATGCAGAGAGGAGCCGAAGGTGGAGCAGGTTTGCTGGCAAGGCTTGTGACCCCATGGGGGACCCACGCTGGAGCAGTCTGTTCCTGAAGGACTGCACCCTGTGGTAAGGACTCATGCTGGAGCAGTTTGTGAAGAATGGCAGCCCATGGGAAGGACTCACATTGTAGTGGTGCATGAAGAACTGTCCCCTGTGCGAGGGACCCTACATTTGGGCAGGGAAAGCGTGTGAGGAGTCCTCCCCCTGAGGAGGAAGGAGCGGCACAGACAACATGTGATGAACTGACCGCAACCCCCATTTCCTTTCCCCCTGCACTGCTCATGGGAGGAAGTAGAGAAAATCAGGAGTGAAGATGAGCCTGGGAATAAGGGGGGAGTGGGCAGAAGGTGTTTTTTAAGACTTGATTTTTTTTCTCATTATCATACTTTGATTTAATTTACAATAAATTAAATTAATTTTTTTCCCCAAGATGAGTCGGTTTTGTCCAGGACAGTAATTGGTGAGTGATCTCTGCCTCTCCTTATCTCGACCCACGAAACAACAAAGAGAACCTGGTCATGGGTGTCTACGACAGGCCGCCTGATCAAGGAGAGCCTACTGACGAAGTCTTCTTCCTCCAACTCCAGGAGGCTTTGTGCTCACAGGCTTTCGTCCTGCTGGGGGACTTCAACCACCCAAACATCTGCTGGAAAAATAGCACAGTGAGCGGTAGGCAACCCAGGAGATTCTTAGAATGCATTGAGGACAACTCTTTCAGCCAGGTGATTGACACCTCTACCCGAGGGGATGCAATACTGGACCTGACATTCACAAATGCAAGTGAGCTCATCGGTGACATGAAGACTGGAGGTGCTGCAGTGATCATGCATTGGTGGAGTTCACACTCCTGAGGCATATGGGAAAGGCAAGAAGTATAGTCAGGATCCTAAATTTTAGGAAAGCCAACTTACAGCTCTGCAAGGAGTTAGTCAGTAGGACCCCCTGGGAAAATGCCCTCAGTGACAGGGGGGCAGAAAAGAGCTGGCAGATCTTTAAGGACAGTTTCCATAGAGCACAGAAGCTCTCAGTCCCCAGGTGTAAGAAGTCAGGCAAGGAAGAGAAGGGACTGGCATGGCTGACCTGAGACCTGATGGTCAAACTAAAGGGCAAGAAGGACCTGCACAGGCACTGGAAGCAGGGACAGGTATCTTGGGAAGAGTATAGGGATGCTGTCTGGTTGTGTAGGGACGAGGTCAGGAAGGCCAAGTTGCAGCTGGAGCTGAATTTGGCAAGGGATGCCAAGAATAACAAGAAGGTCTTCTACAGGCACGTCAACCAGAAAAGGAAGGTTAAAGAGAGTGTACCCCCTGATGAACAAGAACGGCGACCTAGTATCAACAGATGAGGAGAAGGCTGAGGTACTCCACAACATTTTTGCTTCAGTCTTCGCTGACAACCTCTCTCATCACTCCTCCCAAGTCGATGGACTGCAAGATGGGGACCAGAGGGGCTAAGACCCTCTCACTATAAGGGAAGACCAGGTTAGTGACCCCCTGAGAAATCTGAACACACTTAAGTCTATGGGACCTGACCAGATGCATCCCACAGTCCTGAGGGAATTGGCTGATGTCATTGTCAAACTGCTCTCCGTAGTATTTGAAAGGTCATGGCAGTCAGACAATGTTCCTGGTGACTGGAGGAAGGGAAGCATTGTTCCCATTTTTAAAAAGGGTAGGAAGGAAGACCCTGGGAACTACCAACCTGTCAGCCTCACCTCTGTGCCTGGGAAGATCATGGAACAGATCCTCCTGGAAGCTCTGCTAAGGCACATGGAGAACAGGGAGGTGATTCGAGACAGCCAGCATGGTTTCCCCAAGGACAAGTCCTGCCTGACCAAACTAGTGGCTTTCTATGATGGCATGACTAGATCAGTAGACAAGGGAAGAGCTATGGATGTGATCTATCTGGACTTCTGTAAAACCTTCGACACAGTCCCCAACAACATCTTTCTCTCTAATTTGGAGAGATATGAGTTTGATGGGTGGACCGTTTAGTGGCTAAGGAGTTGGCTTCAAGGTCACAGTTAGAGGATAGTGGTCAATGGCTCTATGTCCAAATGGATACCGGTGACAAGTGGTGTCCCTCAGGGGTCCGTACTGGGACCGGTGCCTTTTAACATCTTCATCAATGACTTAGACAGTGAGATCGAGTGCACCCTCAGCAAGTTTGCAGACAACACCTAGCCGAGTGGTGCAGCTGACACAACAGAAGGATGGGATGCCATCCAGAGGGACCTGGACAAGCTCGAGAAGTGGGCCCATGTGAACCTCATGAGGTTCAACAAGGCCAAGCATAAGGTGTTACAAGTGGGGGTACTGGTGGAGGAAAAGCTGGACATGAGCCACCAACGTGCGATCACAGCCCAGAAGGCCAACAGTATACTTGGCTGCAGCAAGAGAAGCATGGCCAGCGTGTCAAGGAAGGTGATTCTGCTCCTCTACTCTGCGCTGGTGAGAACCCACCTGGAGTCCTGCGTCCAGCTCTGGAGCCCCCTGCACAAGAAGGACATGGAGCTGTTGGAGTGGGTCCAAAGACGGGCTACAAAAATGATCCGAGGGCTGGAGCACCTCTCCTCTGAGGAAAGGCTGAGAGAGTTTGGGCTTTTCAGTCTGGAGAAGAGAAGGCTTTCTGGAAAACCTTGAAGAAACCTTCCTGTAACTGAAGGGGGCCTATGGGAAAGATGGGGAAAACATTTTCAGCAGGGTTGTTGCAACAGGACAAGGAGTAATGGGTTTAAACTAAGGGAGGGTAGATTTAGATTGGATATAAGGAAGAAACTTTTTACCATGAGGGTGGTGAAACACTGGAACAGGTTGCCCAGAGAGGTAGTGGAGGCCCAATCCCTGGAAACTTTCAAGGCCAGTTTGAATGGGGCTGTGAGCAACCTGGTGTAGTTGAAGATGTCCCTGCTTATTGCAGAGGGGGTTGGACTAGACGACCTCTAATGGTCCCTTCCAATTCCAAGAATTCTATGATTCTATGATTGTACAATAAGTATTGAAACAAGAAACCTGTTGAAAAACACAAGGATTAAAATATTAGTTTTCTATTACATAATTAAGTCTAATATTTCTGGTCATAGTCTTCACTGTTAATTACTTCTTTCTCTGTCAATCAGATAATACAACAGAAATAGTGATGCAGTTAGCTGAAGTAAATTTCTTTAATTTTCTTGGCACCACTAGCTTTGAGATTTAAGTTGCAAGGGTGCATGACTGAAGACAATTGACACTAATTTTACTTTGGCTTTAGTGCATATGCTCCTGATTTATGCAGGCAGATGTGAAAACAGAAGCAGGCCCTCAGGAGCTATTTCCTCATTGAGTAACTTCCTTGTTGCAAAATCTGCAAAGTTGCCCATCAGACAGGGGAATGAAAAACCATGTGAAGATACAGTCTAGTAGGAAAAAGCTGTTTGAAAAGCAAAGTATATTAACATATATGGAAAAAATACACAGATGTAATCTTTCAATATGTATTGGAGAAGTTGCCTTTATCCTTTAAGCCAGTGACAGGGCCAAAGTAAAGTAGAATTGAAATCTTCAGCCAATGCTGCCATCACTAAACATTGTTTAGTCTAGGTTTCTTATCTCTATTTCAGCTACAGACAGACAATAAGAGTGAAGGAGATGACTAGCAAATATAGATTGTTTGCTGTGAAAATGGAAAGGTAGACAGATTCAGAAATCCTTATTTAAGGTTTTTTTCACTTTTTATGGCTTGTCAGAAGTACAAAATAATGAGGAAGGCTAAATAATCACTTCAGCTGTAGACTGCTCCCAGGAGTGTGACAGAGTAGACAGATGTATACCTGTTAGACACCTATTATGTGACTGGTATCTACCTATGGCATAAAAGTGGCATTCCTGCTGCTAGCTTGATTTCTTTGTCGCAGTATGATCCTTCGCAAATTAAAGCTTTGTATCTTCCTAAAAATAACTGTAAAGTGCTTAAATGGTACAATTACATCATCATTAGTGGCACACTTTTTCTGTTTGGTGCCATGAAAGCATCATACACGTCCCAGATACTGTAACTAGTCCTCTTTCTTCCTCATTTCCCACACTGTAACTCACATGAGGTAGACATCGCTGTCATTACATTTTTATTACATTTTCCCTGAATTTGCTGATGATGTTGTGGCTCCATTTTATCCAAAAATATTTTGATTGTTTATTTTGGGGATGCTGTATCCTGCCACGCCCAAACACAGTGCGGCTATGTTTTCCAGAAGCAGTAACTGTTCCTTAGCAAATTTTTAAGACAAAATTTTTGTTTTTCCATTGAACTTTGATTCCTGCCTTTGTGACTTGTTCTCTTCTATTTTTCTCTTCTTATCTTTCAGCCTACTTAATCACACGGTGCCTCTTTGTCACCCCAAACTTAACCAAGGCCCCCAAGTTCGTACCCTACTGAAAGTCTGTGGCTCTTTGCCTCTGTCGTCTTTTTTGTTCCTTGATGTCACCTATCCTGCACAGAGACCTCACCTCTGCAGGGGAGCACATGATCAATTGGGGAAATGCAGGAACTCCTGTTTCCCTGCATCTCACCCTGCAGCTGGTAACACCGCCCTGCTTGTCTCTCCTGTGCTGTCACCTGGATAGGCTGGTTTTTACTCTTTGTCTCTAACCAACTTTCTTCTCTCATGCATGTCAATGTGCCATGCTAACAGTTACTTTCTCTCCTACTCCTACAACAACTGTCTTCTATCCTGCTTCCTGGCTTATGACATGCCATCTCAAACATTTTATGCTCACGCTTGGGGCTTACATTGACGTTCCCCTGCCTGTATCTCTACTTTCATTCTCTATGCACAAGCTCTGCACTCCGATTACTATCACAGAATCACAGAATCACAGAATGGTAGGGGTTGGAAGGGACCTCTGTGAGTCATCTAGTCCAATCCTCCTGTCAAAGCAGGGTCACCTACAGCAGCCTGCACAGGACCTTGTCCAGGCGGGTCTTGAATATCTCCAGAGCAGGAGACTCCACAACTTCCCTGAGCAGCCTGTTCCAGTGCTTCGTCACCCTCAGAGGGAAGACATTCTTCCTCATGTTCAGACGGAACTTCCTGTGCCTCAGTTTGTGCCCATTTCCCCTTGTCCTGTCGCTGGGCACTACTGAAAAGAGTTTGGCCCCATCCTCCTGACACCCCTCAGTGTTATTTTCATCACTTTCTGTTTATTTCTATTAAAGATGTCTTACACGCTCAGCAATCTCCTCAAATGAGTCCTTTAATCCAGCCTGGACAAGTAGTTTCTCCATGGGTGCTCACTCAGCTACCTCCCGTCTAAGTGCATTCTCATGGTCCTTTAGTCTCACGGCCCATTTGGCTCTGCTTTGTTGTTTCTTTGATATTGTCCTGAGCCGATGTTGGGGAGTTTTGATACGATCTCAAGGATGAGATTAAGATGCAGAAGGAGTCAGATGCTGTGCAACCTTGTAAACTCTGTTTCAGTGAACCGGGAATCAGAGATCAGGTGGGGACAGCAGCGGGGGGAGGACATGAGAAAGAAAGAAAAAAAAAAACAGGAAAGAAAGGGCGAGAGAAAAAAAGAAAGGAGTAAAGATAAATAACCCCAGCGGATGAGGAAAGGAGTGCGGGGGCTGGGATCAGTTACTACCACCATGGATTCAGCGATGTCCAGCGATGTCCAGTTGGCTCAGTCTGTGTGCAGGAGTGGAGGTTCCAGCGAGGACGGGGTCCAGCAACAAGGTGGGGAGGAGGAGAGAAAGAGGCTGGCGAGGAGCATGTGCTGTCCTTTTATAAGGGCATTTGCCCATGCGCCGTACAGGTTGTTCGTGCCATAGGTGCTGCCTGCCTAGACAAGTCTTCTCTTGCCAGTCCGTGCACTAGTGGGCGCGCGAGCGTTTTCCTGCAGGTCGTTGTGGCGGTTTTTTCAGAGGCCAGGAAGAGAAGACAACGGCAATGTCGAGACAAAACCAGTTCATAGCAGTCTTCTACAGATATCATCTAACAACACTGAAGAGTAAACATCTTTTGGTGGAATTCTGCTTTATGGAGAACCCACCAGCTGTATTCATGCTATTATGTACAAACAACAGTAAATATAAGTGAATCTAATGTTTCAGTATAGTGAGAGACTGGATGAAAATGCTACACTTTCCTGTATATGTGCGGGATTTGGGGGATGATGGGTACTAATTAATATAGCTTAAAAGATTCTTAATATTCTCCAAAACAACTTGTGATATCCCCAGAGATTTAAGGGGACCTAAGTGATTATTTTCATTTTTCTTAGCTAGCCTTTACAGTCTTTAATCATTACAGTGAATATTGAAAAATGCCAAGAAATGAGATTTGGTTGTCATTTATACAATATGTCCAGGAGTGTCGGGACACTTGGAGAGGAAGACTGTGCGTGCACTAAAGGAAGGGTGACAATGTGCATGAAGACATTTTGGATTAAATCTGAATCTACTCAGGCTGATGCTGGAGTGTATTTTCCTAGAACAATGAAATGGGGTGGGAATGTATTATGATGATTATATAAACTTGCAGGATTCCTTTATTTCTGTTATTAACTGGGTGGATGTTCGCTAGAGACAAGAGAGTTACATGACAACATCAAAGACCTTGGGTAATTTTTATAGCAGGGTTGAAATATTCACCAGGCAAGTGCACTATAAGGTTATTAATTATATTGTTACCAGCTCCTTTGTTTAAGACACTAAGAATATCTTCATCAAAATGAAATTCAATTTATGTATTTCAATCTATAAAAATAACAAGGTAAATCAAGATTTTATCAAGCATCAATATGGATAATCACTGTCTCTTTTCTTCTGTTAATCTCCTGATGTCTGCTGCTAATCTATTATACTGGAAGTGAATCTTGAAATAGTTATATCTCATTTTTTATAACTAAACAATATACCTAATTTTGGAGGAGAAAATTTATATTATATTAGCAAAGCATGTGGATATAATGACAGCAAATGGGTTAGATAATTGAAGAGATACTCGTATTTACATGGCAAATTCTTTCTGAAGTAATATGCAATTTTCAACATAAACTGCATTAAGAATCAGGAAAAGCAGGGACAAAAACATGGGAAGATGGACACTGCCCGATTGTGTAGGGATGGCACTAGGAAGGCCAAGGCACAGCTAGAGATAAACTTGGCAAGGGACGCTGAGAATAAGAAGGACATCTACAGGTACGTCAGCCGGAAAAGGAAGGTTAAAGAAAGCATACCCCACCCCACCACGCGATGAGTAAGACTTGCAAACTGATAACTATGAGTGAGGGGAAAGCTGAGGTACTCAACAACATTTTTGCCTCCATCTTCACTGGCAGTTTCTCTTCCCACACCTCTAGAGTGGATGGACTGCAAAACAGGGACTGGGGGAGAAAAGCCCTTCCCACTGTAAGAGAAGATCAGGTTCATGACCACCTGAGGAACCTGAACACATTCAAGTCTATGAGGCCTGATGAGATGTATCCCAGTGTCCTGAGGGAATTGGCTGATTTGATTGCCCAGCCACTCTCCACCATATTTAAAAAGACATGGCAGTCCAGTGAAGTCCCTGGTGACAGGAAAAACGGAAACATTGCACCTATTTTTAGAAAGGGTAGAAAGCGGGAACTACCAACCCGTCAGCCTCACCTCTGTGCCTGGGAAGATCATGCAACAGATCCTCCTAGAAGCTGTGCTAAGGCACATGGAGGACAGCGAGGTGGTGTGAGACAGCCAGCATGGCTTCATCAAGGGCAAGTCCAGTCTGATCAACATCATGGCCTTCTATGATGGAGTGACTACATCAGTGGTTAACAGAATAGCTATGGATGTCATCTATCTGTATTTCTGTAAGGCCTTTGACATGATCTCCCATAACATCCTTCTCTCTAAATTGAAGAGATATGGGTTTGATGGTTGAACTGTTCAGTGGATAAGGAATTGGTTGGATGGTTGCATCTAGAGGGTAGAGGTCAACGCCTCAATGTCTACATGGAGATCGGTGACAAGCGGTGTCCCTCGGGGGTCTGTATTGGGACCAGGACTGTTTAATATCTTTATCAGTGACCTAGACAGCGGGATCAAGTGCACCCTCACCAAGTTTGCAGATGACACTAAGCTGAGTGGTGCAGTTGACAGGCCTGAGGGAAGTGTTACCATCCAGAGGGACTGGGACAAACTCAAGAGGTCAGCCCGTGTGAACATCATGAGGTTCAACAAGGCCAAGTGCAAGGTCCTGCATCTGGGTCAGGGAACCTCTGGTATTAATACAGGCTGGGCATTGAAAACAGCCCCACAGAGAAGGACTCGGGGGTACTGGTGGATGAAAAACCGGACATGAGCCACCAATGTGCACTCACAGCTCAGAAGTCCAGCAATATCGCAGGCTGCATCAAAACAAGAGTGCCCAGCAAGTCGAGGGAGGTGATACTGCCACTTTACTCTGCTCTGGTGAGACCCCACTTGGTGTCCTGCACCCAGCTCTGGAGCCATCAGCACAGGAGAGACATGGACATATTGGAGCAGGTCCAGTGGAGGGCCAGAAAAATGGTCAGAGGGATGGAGCACCACTCCTAGGAGAAAAGGCTGGGAGAGCTGTGGCTGTTCAGCCTGGAGAAGAGAAGGCTGCAAGGAAACCTTATTGCGGCCATTCAGTACTTAAAGGGGGCTTATAAGAAGAAATATTTTACAATGAGGGTGGTGAAACACTGGAACAGGTTGCCCAGAGAGATGCTAGATGCACCATCCCTGGAAACATTCAAGGCCAGGTTGTATGGGGCTCTGAGCAACCTGATCGAGTTGAAGATGTCCCTACTCACTGCAGGGGGTTGGACTGGATGACCTTGTAAGGTCCCTTCCAACCCAATCCATTCTATGATTCTATGATTCTCTGAATCTATGAAAAGTGAATTTTTTAGTTAATGGCTGTGATGTGAAGTAAATATGGAACGTACGTTTTTCTTTGTAGCTCATAAATGCTGGTTCATTCAAGTATGTCTGTGCCGTTAAATTATACACAGCCAGGGGACTTTATTTCTGCAATTTCTTTACCTAAACTGACAAATTGTCAAACCAATTGGTGCAGTCTGGCCCAGGACAGGTAGAAATCTCTCAGGCTTTCTCTGAGAGTGTACAGGAGTTAGCAGAGGTTAAGCAGTGATATAGGGACATCAGAAGAGCTCTCCACACTCAAGATGATCCATGGAACCCAATATTCTTTCAAAAAAAGTCAAAATGAGATGGAACATGTAGACATACCTGGATGCTGTCTTTAGATAATTAATTTCATACTTTCTCTAGCATCCATATTCACTAGATTAGGATTACTGGAATGTATGTGTTTTACTTTGGCCTGGATAAATGTCAGGTGCCCACCAAAATCGCTCTGTCAGTGTTCCTCCTCAGCTGGACAGGGGAGAGGAAATATCATGAAAGACTCCAGGGTCGAGATAAGAACAGGGAGAGATCACTCACCAATTACTGTCATGGGCAAAACAGATTGAACTTGGGGAGGAAAGTAAGTTTAATTTAGCACCAACCAAATCAGAGCAGGACTATGAGAAATAAAACTAAATCTTCAAACACCTTCCCCCCACCCCTCCCTTCTTCCCGGGCTCAGTTTCACTCCCTTTTCCCTACCTCCTCCCATGAGAGGCACAGGGGGATGGGGAATAGGGATTACGGTCAGTTCATCACATGTTGTCTGTGCCGCCTCCTCCTCCTCAGGGGAGGACTCCTCACACTCTTCCCCAGCTCCAGCATGGGGTCCCTCCCACAGGAGACAGCTCTCCACAAACTTCTCCAGTGTGAGTCCTTCCCACAGGCTGCAGCTTGTCACAGACTGCCCCAGTGTGGGTCACTTCCATGGGGTACAGTCCTTCAGGAACAGGCCACTCCAGCGTGGGTCCCCCACAGGGTCACAAGCCCTGCCAGCAAACCTGCTCCAGTGTGGGGGTCCTCTTTCCGTGAGTCCACAGGTCCTGACAGGAGCCTTCTCCTGAATGGGCTCCCCATGGGGTCACATCTTCCTTCAGGCATCCACTTGTTCCAGCACGCAGTCTCTTCCATGGGCTACAGGTAGATATCTGCTCCACCGTGGACCTCCATGGACTGCAGGGGGACAGCCTGCCTCACCATGGCCTTTCACACAAGCTGCAAGGGAAGGCTCTCTGCTCTGACATCTCGAGCACCTCCTCCTCTTCCTTCTTTGCTGTCCTTGGTGTCTGCAGAGTTGTTTCTCTCACTTTGTGTCACTCCTCTCTCTCCACTACAGCAGGTTTATTTCCCTTTCTTAAATATGTTATCACAGAGGCGCTACCGTTGTTGCTGATTGGCTTGGCCTTGGCCAGCAGCAGGCCATTCTTAGAGCCAGCTGGCACTGGCTTTATCAGACATGGGGGAAGCTTCTTGCAGCTTCTCACAGAAGCCAGCCCTATAGCCTCTCCACTAGCAAAACCTTGCCACGCAAACCCATAAGAGTATGTGTTTTAGTATCTGTTTAGAAACCTATTAGTCACGAAATTTCTGATCCTTTTTTGAATCTGAAGGTACTACCTGCCTTTGCAACCTTCTGTGGCAACAAACCACAAGTTCAATACCCAAGAATGAAAAAGCAGTTTTTAAATCTGATTTAAACTAGTATGCTATCAGCTTTAGTGAGTCCCCCCTTGTTACATTATTTAAGGATTGTGAACAAGTCATATATTCCTATTCACTACCTCATGATTTTGAAAATCTCAGTTACACACCCCCAGATTTCTCCTTTCCAAACTGAAGAAATACAGTTTTTGATCTCTTCTTACGAGATAGTAACTCCATCCCCTCTACTATTTTAGTTGCCCCTTTGTATTCCTTTTCTAAGTCTATTATGACCTTGTTGGTCCTTACCGATCAACAGTTGGGATTTGGTTACCCTAATCTAAAGGGTAACAGAATTTAACCATTCAGGAATGGTCCTGAGCACAAAGAATTGATTCAGAATATTGTATGGGAAAAAAAGAAAACAAATATCATAACTTCTGAGCATATGGGCCAGGAGGCAGCCACTGCACACTATGACAGATATTCCAGTCTTACTGGAACTGAGACTCAAGGGCACACTTCAGAAAGCACTGAGCCCACAACCTTGATCTGGTCATCAGCTCTAGGAGTACATAGTTTGAAAGACGTTGCTTTGGTTAAGCCACAAACAAACAATATTTTCAAAATATCAGAGCACTAGCTCTGAGTGGGCAGAGTGGCAGAGTGGACATCCCACCAAGAGCCAAAGAGTGAGGCGTGAAGGTTTGGGCCACCATGAGAATATAATTCCCCTAAAGACCATGGATTTAGCAATTTTCACATTCTCGTGAATTAATGGGCAAGAAAGATGGGAAACTAATCCCAGTAATGGTGCTTCTGTGTGCATTTTTCCTGGAAACAGTTCCCTTTTTGGCTGCATTCCACTGAACATTCACGCACAGACAATTTCCAGGGACATCTTTCCACACATATAGCTAGAATTTCCTTCTGTTCTTTTGTATATATATAGCCTTTTTTAACTAGCCATATGATATTGCTTACTGTGGATTAATAAGCAGTGTCTGTTTTATCACTGGAGACTCCTGCAGAAGACATCTAATTGAATTCCATTTCTTTTTCTCACCAACACTGGAATAAGACATGCTGTCTTTTTCAGTTTCATGAGATTTCACTTTTCAGCACTATGCTGGGATGTATTATACCTTGAAAGAATTCTGTGTTTTTTAAACATTAACCACTATTAATAGAAACTTAATCTTTATGTTGCTGCTTAAATACAGTCTTCTGCATATCGTTGAAAAAAGTATCGATGATAGCATAACTTCCAGTAATTTTCTAAACCATGAGTGGTTTTAGCATTATCCTGCATTAAATTTGTTCCAGGAAATTGCATGTCTCCTGAGATATGATCTAATTAATTTTTAAGGAAAACATTGCTATAAAATATATTATATTCCCTCACTGTTACCTGAATTAGCATACCTGCTACTGCCTCCTCTGTCTAGACTTTGCCTTTATTGTAATCACACCTACTTCCTCTTCCCATTTTGTTTTCAACACAAGACTTTGGCTGGTTGTACTGGTTTAACCTGGCAGCTGGCAACTAGGGTCATGCAGCCACACTCTTGCTCCTCCCTCCCCGCAGTAAGATGAGGACGAGAACGGACAAAAAGCAGAACTCGAGGGTTGAGATAAAGACAGTTTAATGAGACAACAAAGGAAATTAGCTACTGGAAAGCACATTGTATCTATCCCAGCCAAAACCAGGACACTGGTACAATTCAAGTGGGCAGTAAAGAAGGTGTCAATGAGGGGAATGAAATGTGATGAAAATGCCTTTGCTGGAGCTTTGGAGGGTAGACAATTGAATCCAAGTTAGAACAGCTTTTTTTTATTACACCAAGAACTGCCCAGTTCTTGACTGGCATAATGAGCAGGTCATTTGCTAATTTGATTTAAAGTTACTTTCTTCTGCTGGGTTTTTTTCATGTTGGCTGTTTTTTTTCCCTTGCACTGAGCACTATAGACTTGAGTCTTAGATGATGCCTTAGGAATTATCTAAAGAAATAAGAACACTTAGAATAAAAGAGAGTAAGGGGCTCTAATGACAGTAAAAGCCTTAGATCATCTTTCTGTGAATTTGTTTTTAGTTTTTTTTCTTTTTTCTTTTGAGCCTTATGTTCTGACTTACTTGAGTGGCCTCCATAGAGCAGAGTCAACAAGGATTCTTTGTGCTCGTTTGTATTAAGTGTTCCTCTTCTGTGTAGCTTTGGCCTTTACACCTGACCTCATCATTTGAAGAGCTGAACCACTCAGTGTGAGAGATAGTGTATATTCGCCATTTAACATATTTTGCTACAAACATCCATTTATGTTCGATGAAATTTAAAAATAATTTCATTTAAAAACTTTGTAATGTTCCAACAATACTTACAATAATTATATTTCATAATGAAAAGCAATTTCATTGTGGGGATACTTGGTCATTTGCAAGAACGCAGTTATAGAAGCTTTGAATGATGGGAAGGCATCACACTGCCAGCATTGCCAGGACATCCAGCACAACAGAATAATCAGATTTATTTGCAGTACTTCCATACACATCTTGGTAATTGAGGTTTTTAACCGACAAATGCACTGATTACCATCTCTCGGGACACTACTAACTGAAGAAAAAAAGTGCCTCAATTCTCTCCCACTGAATTAAAATACAGAAATTTCAGCAGGCATTGAACCAGGCTTTTGTGACAATGTTTCTTTACAAAAATCGGTAAGCTGTAAAGGCTGTAAAGACTGATCACTGCATCTCATAGATTATGAGGACAAAGAAACACAGCTCATAAGTAGGCCACAAATTTACTGGTGGTTTAATGAAAATTAAACAAAACAGTGATTATTACTGTTAAAAGGATACTAACATTCACAGCACAGATTATCCAATTACTAGCAAAAAAATCTCATTAACAATGCTGTTAAGTTTTCAAGATTTATTTCTGTGTTTTTCTGATCACTGTTCTGATATCCCTTTGCACCCTAAGGTCAGTGGGGTTTATCTTCCTCAAGGAGAACTGAACACATGGGAATTTGCAATAGTCATCATCTGCCTATGTTCTTCATCACGAGGAGAGTGAGCTCGATATTGGGGGATTCAGAGCCCTCCTAAGGTTATTTTTCTGTGTTCTTACATGGTCTTTCAGTCACTGTTTGTTCAATTACATAATGCTTACTGAGTTTTTAGTACCTATAGCATGTAATTTTAAGCCATGTCACTGCAGCCTCAGCATTAAGCTATAGCAAAATAGATCATTAAGAAGAATTATTACAGAAAATAGCCCTCCTGACCCCTCCCTGTCCCTTACAGTTTTTGAACTTACTGCTAAAAATACCTGTTGATCACTCCAGAAAATATTGGGAAAGTACTGAGACCTGAATATTCAGTCACTACAAAGCCAGTGACCTGCTTCTTGCCAGAGCAAAACTGTATTTACTAGCTGAAGCCTTTGTTACTTCATAAAAACCCACTAAAAATTTGCATTGACTACAGTGACTTTTTGATTATGTTTCTTTACTTGCAGTTCCTCCTCAGGTAACTGCATTTTCAAAAGTACTACCTCAGTACGATAGGAATAGTATTGTGCAATTAATGGTATAGCAACTAGGTCAGAGTATGTTCCTGCCAAAGGATTTTAGGCAAATTTTCAAAGCAGTGGTGACCATTCATCTGTTGATTGCAGGGATGTGTGGTATGTTTCTTGTAAAGTGTTTTTGTTTTCCAGTAAAATCAGTGATAAATTATAATAATGTTATATTCAAATTGATGTATGTGTTCTTCAGCAAGTATTTAGAAATTCTAGCTAAACTTGGTCTCTGAAGAGAAAATTCTGAAACCATTTAAGAAATTTTTTATGATCAGATTCCAAGTTTTTTAAAAAAGTTTTTTAAAACAATGTCACATATCAAAGATAATGCTAAATATATTCCAAAATTATGGTTTTCTTGAACTAGGTATGTATTTTTAAACCGAATGCCAAAGTCTATTTACAGAACGAATCACAGAATGTTAGGCGTTGGAAGGGACCTCTGTGGGTCATCTAGTCCAACCCCCCTGACGAAGCAGGGTCACCTAGAGCAGGCTGCACAGGACCTTGTCCAGGCGGGTCTTGAATATCTCCAGAGAAGAAGATTCCACAACCCCTCTGGGCAACCTGTTCCAGTGCTCTGTCACCCTCAGAGGGAAGAAGTTCTTCCTCATGTTCAGAAGGAACTTCCTGTGCTTCAGTTTGTGCCCATTGCTCCTTGTCCTGTCACTGGGCACCACTGAAAAGAGCTTGGCCCCATCCTCCTGACACCCACCCTTCAGATATTTGTAGGCATTTATAAGGCCCCCTCTCAGCCTTCTTTTCTTCAGGCTAAACAAGCCCAGCTCCCTCAGCCTTTCCTCATAGGAGAGATGTTCCAGTCCCCTCATCATCCTCACAGCCCTCTGCTGGACTCTCTCCAGTAGCTCCTCATCTTTCTTGAAGTGGGGAGCCCAGAACTGGACACTGTACTCCAGATGGGGCCACCTGTCCATTCTTTAATGAAATTTTTTCTACAAATTTTGTTTTTCAAATTATAAATACTCTTTATTTAGCAAATCTGTAGTCTGTGTATGCAAGTTTACATATATATTTAAGTATTTAGAGATATCTAATATTTTTTTCTTGAGAAATGTTTTTACTGAGGCCAACGTGAGCTTATAGTGTATGGTGTTTGGCAACAGCTATTCTCATTTGGATAGTCATTCTGTTGTAAGTATCACACTGAAAAAGAGAGCATTAACCGAATGGCTTGTAAATTAATGCATTACACTTCAAAAATTGTAACTGCAAGGGTTTGAAATAGACTTCAGAGAACCATATTTTCTTGTTACACAATATAACAATAAAGGGAAAGATATTAAAGAGGGACAATGGGTTCCTATTTTTCTATTATGTATAACAAAGAACCAAGAGATTATTATTATAAAAGTATTTTATCTTACTCCATGCTTAGGCCACGAGTGGGGTCCAGAGCTGCAATTCATTGACTTGAGGATGCAGCTAGCGCAAGAATAATGGCTCTGCAGTGTTTGTCAGGATGAGCTGCTGTCGCGTTAAAGGGGGGGGGGTAAGGGGAGTCATATCTAAGGCTAACCTATTTTGTAGCATCATTTTGGATGTAGCTTGCAGCTGCAAGTCAACTGCATTAATTGCTGTTTTTGTCCAGTTTGCTAGGGATTCTACTTGCCATGTCAAATTTTCTATATATAATTGATTATTGGTTATTACTGTCCAATAACCCCAAAAAGCTTTCATTCCCAAGTTTATTCTCATTGCTGGTGTATAATAGCTCGGCCAGGCAAAAAGATTACCATTTTCTTGCATAGAGTTCCACATTTGTGACTGTCTTTTAGCTCTATGTCCTCGTGAT
>Ga0065711_1031915_pt1 | contig 28435 bp, 29 predicted proteins | sample Hoacrofraction12_FD_59098 | JGI IMG/M metagenome (GOLD analysis project Ga0065711, IMG submission 59098) | Hoatzin crop microbial communities from Cojedes, Venezuela - Epithelial fraction 12 v2 (version 2) | ecosystem: Host-associated > Birds > Digestive system > Esophagus > Crop | place... | reverse complement strand
CCCTCAGCCTCTCCTCGTAGGAGAGATGCTCCAGTCCCCTCCTCATCCTCATAGCCCTGCGCTGGACTCTCTCCAGTAGCTCCTCATCTTTCTTGAAGTGGGGAGCCCAGAACTGGACACAGCACTCCAGACGGGGCCTCACTAGGGCAGAGCAGAGGGGAAGGAGAACCTCCCTCGTCCTGCTGGCCACACTCCTCCTAATGCACCCCAGGATCCCATTGGCCTTCTTGGCAGCCGGGGCACACTGCTGGCTCATGGTAACCTGTCGTCCACCAGGACACCCAGGTCCCTCTCCACAGAGCTGCTCTCCAGCAGGTCCGCCCCAAGCCTGTAGCCGTGCCTGCTGTGCCTCCGCCTGCACCCAAGCCCAGGCAGCGGCGGGGTCAGAGAGGAGGGAAAGGGAGCAGGAGACCTTGCGGGGATCCTCTCCTCTCCCTCTGGGCTGCAGCTGGGCTGGCCACCACCTGCCGGCTGCCATTAACACCCGTCCCTGCTCCGGCGCAGGAGCTGAGCCCGTGGTCAGGCGATGGCACCGCTCACCCGTGCCCAGGGCACCGCTCCCCGCCATCCCCGCCACCGAGAAGGGCGGCAGCGACAAACTCTGCTCCACAAGCGGGCGCGGGCCTGCGGCTTTCCCCGGGGTGATGTGGCAGGGCTAGGGCTCGCTCCAGCTCCCGCCGCCGAGGCCGGAGCCCGCAGCAGGGCCTGTCCGGCCCTGCAAGACACCCCAGGCTCTCGCATAACAAATCGCCAAGTTCAGGGGTAGTTAAAACGCCTCTTTATTAATATACAAACTGAGCAACATTTAAGCCGACCAAAACATGAAGTGGGATGGAGCGTGATATCAATACAGCACACGTAACAACGCGGCCTCAGCGGAGAGCAGCAAACTATCCCCAGCTTGTGCACTTGGGAGCAACCGTCCACGTCCCGGCCCCGGGGTGCAGCGATCGGAGCAGCTTTGCCTCTCCCGCACCCCCCGAACCCAGCGCCAGCAGAGGCGAGGCCACCGCTCCCCTCAAGGGCAGACCGCCCGGCGCGAGGCTGAAGTTTCTACAGCCCCGGCTCTCCAAGGGATTACGAAGCATCCCCGAGCTGCCGGAGACGATCCGCTGGTGTCTGCGTGCCGAGACCCTGCAAGGGCAGCGGGAGACGGCCGCGGTGGACGGGGAGCCACGCTCCTTGCTCTGTCCCACCCCAGCTACCCCCACTGCACAACATTCACAAGCGTAAGGCACTAGAAAAATGTTTCCACAGGACCAAACTGCGGTTGTTCTTCACGTTTCGGCAGTAGCACACTTCAGAAGTCCTCCCAGCCCGTTGAAATCTGGTCTTGGGAGACTGATAAAAGCACGAAGCGGCTTTGGACAAGTAAATCAGTGCACCTGATAACAGAAGCAACAGCGGAGAAGGGACCTACAGGTGCGCACCGGGTGCCTGTCCGGGGAGCGGGGAACCGTTCTCCCTCCCGCAGAGCCTCCCGTGAAACAGGCCATGGCAAGAGCGTCGCGCGCGCACAGCTACAAACGGAGCGGGAAGCGGCAGAAAGCACACGCATCGTCTGAGCGGCAGCAGCAAGGAGTCGGCCTGGGCCAGACAGGGCTTTCCTGAAGCCACAGGCAACGCGACCCTCACCCGGCTGCCTGGCAGGCGTGCCCCTTTCCCCCTGGCGCGGCTTGGGTCGCTCCTCCGGCAGAAGCACATAGGAGCAGGGACGCATCCTGCCGCAAGCCCGACCACGAGGCGCAGAGGAACCCGTCGGCAACCTCAGGGACGTCAACCTGCCCCCAGCCACGCTGGAAGAAAGGCTGAGTGAAACTGCTCCACTTCCAGGAGGGAAGATTCTTCGTAGCATGGAAGAGATCTCGGCGGTGCCACGGCGGGAGGCGACAAGGTAGGACTTCTCCTCACGCCCCGGCTGGGACGGCTGATGACTCCCAGGCGTCTGCTCTGCTTGTCGCAGGTGTCAAGCGCCCGCGTGGGGAGATCGGCCGTTACCAGCACTGACACGCCGATAAATATCAGTGTGAACACCGTTCTCCGGTGCCTCTTTCATCACCATTTACCGCTGCTCTTCACGGAGAGACCCAATTCCGAACAGGCGTTCCGAACATCTCCCAACAAATCCATCAGCGTAGCGTGTCATACCCGCACAGCAGCGCTTTGTTTCGTGCTGGAACTCAGAAGCCAGCCTGACACCGGGAAGCCAGCAGAGCTTTGAGGCAAACGGGAGACGAGAAGCCTCAGAGCCACCTCGACGAGCGTTACGGGCAGCAGCAGATCCCCTCCACTCCCGCCTGCAAACAGCAGCCGGGACAGCAGGGAAGCACCCAAGCAGAGAATTTTCCTTCCTTTCATGCAATGGGACACTCACAGAGTACTCTACACCAGCCCAGGCTTCTTTAAAAAAAAGAAGAAAACCCATTACAGCATGAGCCACGTAGTGAATAAATCCATTTCTGGGGGGGTGAGGGGGAAGAGGGGAAGGCATCAGCACAGACATGGGGGCTCACAGCCTGTTTACTTCTGGCTCAACACCAATTCCAGCCTCAGGCCGGCAGCAATAGCGGCTTCCACCATCCCCAGCGCTTGCTCAAAAATCTCTGCTGACGTTTGCGTCTGCTCTGCGCACTCCGCTTTCCGGGCAGGAGATCAAATGGGAGGCACAATCAGCGCCCAAATACCTCACCTAAAGCTTTAAAGCATCTACAAATATTTAAAGTTGTTTTTTTTTTTTACCCTCCCTCAAATGCAAAGGCTGCTCTCGCCAAGGGCTATCAGCACGCTACAATCATAATGCTCAAGGTAAGTTTAAAGTGCAAAGAAAAATTTCCAAATGCTTTTCAGAGACAGCTGGAAGTCGTCTGATGACAGTAACCCCTCCTTCCCAAGGCCTGTTCTCCGACTGAATGCTGGGTTTCTCCACAAAAATCCAAACAATCAGCTAAGGAAAAGGCAGCTCAGAACAGAAAAGGATCCCGAAAGGGGCAGAAATTAACCTGGCCAAGTATTACGATAACATCTTTTGGGAAGACGGATCTGGAGGTTGTGAAGGTTTTGCTGGACGTGAGCAGCAGCGAAGTTTGAGGTAAGAACAACTTCGGCCCTTGTAAGCAACTCCCCTCCCCTCCTTGTTTTTACATATTTCTTCCCCAAATGCAACCGTTTTGGCTAAAGCCCACTGAAGGATGGGGTCAGCGATGTCAGTGCTGCACCTCTACAGTCAGACACCTGCGAGAATGTGCTAGAAACGCATGTCTGGAGCGCTCGAGAGCGCGCCCTCCCCCCTGCCCACATCGCAGCAGGGAAAGAGGGGGGGAAACGCTCGCTGGGGAACACGTCCCACGCCGCTGCCTCGACAACGCCATCCCCATCCCGCCCGGAGCCACTGCCACCGCTTGGCGTGTGCCCGGCACTGAGGCTGCGGAGGAAGACGCTCCCCGAGCCGGGGGTCGGGGCCGATCACCTCTCTGAGGCTGGGCTTCAGTGGCTGGGCAACGGACCAAACCGCAGCCACGTCTCTCCTCCCAGCTCAGCTCGGCCGCTCTGCCATCGCCGTGCCCCTTGCTTCGCCATGCCTCGCTCTCCCAAGGGCAAAAGGCACCAGAAGTGCTCAGCTGCCTGGGAAGGGGATGAGAGCAGGGTTACGGAGAGTGGGAAAACCCTGGCGCGGGGAGAGGGAGGGTCAAAGGATGGCAGCCACAGCAGCCACCAACTTGCCCAGGAGCTCAGATGCTAGCAGCCGCATCGTCTGAAGCTGAAAGCTGAAATGAGTGCCAAGAGACAGACCTGGGGTCAGCCCGGCTCAGACGATGAAGCACCAGGCAGAAGGAAGAGAAGAACCTTGTGTGCGAGAGGTCCCACAGCGGCGTGGGCTGGAGCTGGGAGGTGCTGCAGGAACAGCAACGTGACCGGTGGCAGCTTGAAAGGAACAAGAGAAAGGAGGGATCCAAGCTTACACCAAGACCTGGAGATGCAGTGCAAGCTTCCAATAGCCTCCTCTCCTCGCCATAAAATAAGAAACTGTCCAACAGAGCACATCAGATCTGGACACCGGAGTCAGCAGGAGAAAACAGGAGAGAGAAAAGAAGAAGAAATGAAGTCTGGCAAAGACAGATGTGAAAAATCACTGAACACACCATCCTGAAACAGGAAACATCGCTCCTAATAGCTTCAATTTTATCCTCAGATCATTAAATGTGAACAATAAAGTGCTCCTTCTCTAATACCATTTTAATTCGAGTCTTTCAGCACTCGCTCCAGGACAAAACAGGAGAACCTGGGAAAGGACACAACACGGGTAAGGCAATGGAACACCTCTGGAAAATCCCTGGATGGAAGAGGCTGCCCAGCAAGCGCTGCCACTGACCCAGGCTCCCCACACTACAGCACAGACGACACTCGGGCGAGCAGGCCCTCCCCTTTTAACCAAAAAGACAGATTATTTCCTCACACCAAACTCCAGCCAGCTTTCCTTCAAGCGGTTCTCTTGCAAAGTTGCCTGCCTGACCGAGATCCAGGGGACTGTTCCCGTCCTGGACAACAAGACTTGGAGCACCGGCAGCACCCCCGAGGTGCATGGGGCAGCCCCACTGCTGCCGCTTCAGCGCAGAATGAGGCCTTCAACCCTCTCCAGCAGAGGAGGAGGAGGATGCTGTTTTAGTATTTCCCACCCAGGGTTCATAGTCGTACCATGCAGAATCAGAAAAACCTGCCTTTCTCAGCAGAAAGCTTTCCAAGGCAGTTTTAAGGATGAGAACCATGATGTGTAATTTTACAGTCCACATTATTCAGCATCTCCGATGCTAAGACTGCGTCACAGCGGCTTCCAAGACCCAGTTTCTAATTTTCTAATTCGAAGGTGCACTAAAGGTGGTAAATCTTCAACAGATCTTGCTGTTCCTTTTTTAGGCGCTCTACTTTTAGTCATCAGATAAAGGGATTAGAGTCTTACATCACCGTTTAATGCCTCTGGAAGAAAACCTGACACTAGCAAGACCTTTCCTCGGTCTCTGGATCTAGCACATGCTATCTAATTGTCCCCTTGACAGGTATCCAAGTCGGTGAAGGCAAAATATTCTTTAACATGATGTTAAAAATAGCTGCCAGAAATTAAATCGACTGGGCTTGAACAGCGGCCGAAGACTACAGGTTCGGATATAAAATAAAAATCAGAATTCGTAGCAGGGAAAGCCAAAGCAGGCGTTAACGAGCTGCAAGTCTGACAGTTACCAAACCACCCATCTCCAAGTCTCAAACAGCAAACACGGCATTACAGAAAGTGCTACTGTATCTATCAGCACAACGGAAAATTATTTTTACTCTCTGTTTTTTGGTATCAAAAAGTCAATAGATCTAGACATAAAATAAACTGAAGCCGACATCATGACAAGAGTAGCTAATAAAACACGGTTGTGTTGTCAGAACCGCTGTGGGAAGAGACACCCGGATCAACGGCTGTCTGAGGAACTAACAGGCACCTATAAATTAGAGAAAAGACAAAACAGCCACCAGGAGGGATACAATCTGGCTGCGACTCAAACGATACTTCCGGAACAAGCGGTTGGCAGAGGACAGCACGCTGCTGATGTCCCACGTGGTCTTAACTAGCTCTAACTCCGCCGGGAACAAACCGAACACTTCCAGCTAAAAATCCCTCTCCCGGAGTCGCACCGAGCACTCTAGCTCGGCTCAGCCGCCTACTTTGTTTTCTCCTGAAGAAGCACCACGCCTCCCCAGCGACGGCAAACGGTCCATAAACTCTCAGGAGAAGGGCTGCTCTCAGATACACCCAAAGCATCGCCTGGGAAACCCTTTGGTTGAACACCTGTTTCCCTGGATGAGGAAAGCACAGCAGCATCCCGTAAAGCCAACGGCGGGACAACAGGACGGACAGCTGGTTTGGAGCAGCCCAATGCGCTCCTCCCAGGTGACGGGCTGGAAGAGCAGAGGTCCTCCTTGGCACCCACATCCAGCAGGCGAAGAGTGGGATCGCAGCGTCTGCTTACAAACCTTTCAGTTAAGCAATTAATCCTGACACACCAGGCAAAATTTTAATTCAGAGAGCAATAACAGAAGAACTTGGAAGAAGTTACAACCTGCGCCTTCAGCAGCCACGCAGCGTAATCTCAGCTGTGAGATCCCAAAACGCTGTCCTACTACAGCCACTGCGCTTCCGAGGCCGGGGAATTTCTGCATGTCAGTCGGAAAGTAAGTTTGAGACCCTCGAAGAGGTCCCACACTAGGAAGGAGCTCACCACGCCCAAAGCAGAGCACGCCTGGAGAAGTGACATCTACACCACACGCTCAAATCCTTTGCTCTCCTACACCCATTCCTGCCCCTCCGCTCCAAGGTTTCACAGCTTCTGTATCACCCTGAACAATCTGTCCTAAGGTGTAAAGGTTTTGGACTTTCACCTTTGCTGCCTCAGGGCCATCTGACTCCTCCTGCATGCTGAGAGCATCTGGACCATGAACTGGCAGACCAACAGATTCAACCGCAGGCAGGACCCGAAGCAACTAAAGCAGCAGAAAGCAAAGTTCAAACGAGAACCAGGCAAGGTTCCAAGCTCATGTTTACACTCCTGCTGCTCGCCGTTCAACTGGAAAAGGAAGTGCCCAGAAAAGGCTCTAGATCACAGAGCATGTGTTCATCACGGCTGAGAGGGAAGACGCGTGGAAGGTTGTGTCTGAGCTCCAGACAGGAAGATGCTGGAGCACAAAGACCATGAGTATGTGGGTGGCAGAGGCAGGAAAAACTTTAACAGATCTTTTTCAAGTAAATAACCTTTGCATTTCATTGTGCTCACAACGGGAAGAAGAAAGAGAAGATGTCAGCGCGTGCAATGCGACTCAGCACACCCCCCCTTCCGTACCACTCGCCGCCGCGGTTCGAGTCAGTGCACTGTGACACTTGTAGCAGGGCTGAGGCCCAGCTGCGCCGCCCGAAGCATCTGTACGAGGAGAGCGATGCACAGAGCTTCGCTGAAGGAAAGCAATCTGTAATCCCACCGCCACACTCCGTGCACTCCTGCTGCTTCAGTCCCTTCAGCTGAGGTGCTACCAAGACAGAGAAGTAAGAAGTGGAGGAAAAAAACAGACAACAGCTTCTGCTCCCTCACCACCAGTGTTTCCTGCAATACTGTCAGCACCGCAGGCGAGACAAACTCCGAGTCTTTCCCTCAAACTCCAAAATAACCACGGGCAGCTAAGAACACCAGATACTGTCCCCTCCTGCTGCTCAAGTTCCCCAAACCAACACAAGCTTTACAGGAAACTCGTGTTCCCTGCACGAGCCTTGCCAGATGAGCCTGAGCCACACGAACACAGGAGAGCGAAAGAGACCGTACACTGCGCCGCTGAGACCGAGCCAGCGTTTAACCACCACTATTAACATTAAACACCAACATCCGTCCTTGTTAGAAATCAGTATTTCAGCTAATAATAATAAAAAAATCCCATTCCTTTCTAGAAGTGAAACACACATTTGATCTTCAATTCTACTTACAGACGGTCATTTAGCTTTGGTGACCCATGCAAAAAATCCAATCCCAACAACTACCACCAACTTACCAGCGCTACCCGTCATCTCACCGACCTGACGATTAAATCCACTTGACTCCCCGCTAGGGAAAAAGAAAACGGTGGACAAATGGGGGCAGCGACAGGCTGGCCCACCCCCAAACCTGCCTCGCGGCTGCTGCTCTCGCCACGCTACGCCTCGCGCCGGTGAGGCAGCTGGTCGTTCTATCTCTGTCTGCATCGACGCACCGAGCCCTCTACAGCGCGATACGCGGAGAGTGGGACGAAGTCGTGGCGTCCGTCTGAACCACAGGCAGCACGTCCCTGCTGCCCCGTGCCTCGCGCTGGAGAGGAGAGGGGCAGGCTGTAGTCCGCGGGGGTTCACCCGAACGCTTCCCATCACCGTAAGGCCAGGGCCTCTGGTGGGGTTCACGCCGGTGCAGGCTGCCCGCGGACTTCTGGGTGTGCTCAGCACGGTGCTTCACCCACCAGGGCACGGGGGAGCCTGGCAAGCAAACGGTTCACGGAGGGAGACAGACAGACAGGAGGGGGAAAGCTTGAAAATTCAAGTTTTAAAATATACAAAATGTAACACACTGGAAAAAGTTTAAAAATTGCGAGACAAGAAAGGAAAACAAAGAAATATATGGGGTGAGGAGAAAGGACTGGAAGACAGTGGGAGAAGGTTCCAGCTCGGGAAAAGGAGCAGGTCAGGCCTCGTCAGCACTACTCCCGCTGGTAGCCGCTCAGTTCCTCCTCGTCCTTGCGGCGACGGTGCGTGAAGAGGGAGCTGAAGGGGTAGAGCTTGGCTTTGGCCTGGAAGCGCTGCCCAGCGATGTCAATCTCATACTCGCCCTGGTTGATGAAGTCAGTTGTCACCACCAGCTCTTCTCCCGTCTTCTCATCGAAGTGCTGCACAAAGCCGAGGCAGACGTGCCGCTCCAGGGTGTAGCTGTAGGCACTGCTGGTGGTCTTCCCCACGTAGCGGCCGTTGCGGTAAATGGGCTCCCCCCACCAGGGCCAGAGGTCCATATCCGTGTCATGGTCCTCAAGAATGAACATGGTGAAGCGCTTGTACACACCGTTCTGCTTCTGCTCCAGCAGCGCTTCCTGGCCAACAAACTCCATTCCCTGGGGAGCAAAGGAAGCACCAGCTGACGAGGCGAACGTGAACTGCAGCAGCTGCCCGCTTTCAGCAGACAAACTTCAGACAAGCACACAGTGAACTGACACATGGAACTCCTGCCCTATCGAGATAGGCTGCTTCTAGAAACAAGGAGCCCAGCTCAGACAGAAGCTTTCCTGTCATACTTGTTGTTCCAAGATGTCAAAAGACACAAAAATATATAGCAGGCCTTAAAAAAACTCATTCTAATTTTCACTGCAGTGAAAACATGTCACCATTCTAGTTTTTGCCATTTTTCTGGCTCCAAAAGTCTACCATGTTTTATAAACCAGAGGGAAACTGTAACAACATATGAAATTTGTGTCCCTAATCACCACCTTCCCTTCTCTGAATTATTTTATGCAAGTATTTGTTCTGGTTCCTGCAAAGATGCAAGGCAGCAACAAGCAAGCGACAGAGATGGCACCTGCCCCCACAAGCAGGATACAAGTCTACGCTGTTCCGTGTTTCAGTAAAAACAGAGAACACCTGCTCTTGGCGGCTATCCTCGTATTTCACTCCACTAAATGTCCCTTGGTGCACAGGCTGGCTTTTGCTTCATCAAATAGGGAAAACAGCTGGCAGAAACGTGACCTCGGAGCGTCTGTCAGGCACACAGCATCCTCGCTATACGGAGCATTGCACACACGAGCAACACGGGACGCTCCACAGATCACTGGGAACGCTGCCCAGAGAAGGGCAACGGAACTGGGGAAGGGTCTAGAGAACAAGTCCTATGGGGAGCAGCTGAGGGAGCTGGGGCTGTTCAGTCTGGAGAAGAGGAGGCTGAGGGGGGACCTTATCGCTCTCTACAGCTCCCTGACAGGAGGGTGTAGTGAGGGGGCGTTGGTCTCTTCTCCCAAGGAACCAGCGACAGGATGAGAGGCAATGGCCTCAAGTTGTGTCAGGGGAGGTTTAGATTGGAGATTAGGAAAAACTTCTTTACTGAAAGAGTGGTCAGGCGTTGGCACAGGCTGCCCAGGGCAGTGGGGGAGTCCCCATCCCTGGAGGGGTTCAAAAACATGTGGCTGTGGCACTTTGGGACATGGTTTAGCAGGCGTGGTGGGGTTGGGGTGACGATCTCAGAGGTCTTTTCCAACCTTAACGATTCTGTGATATTTCTAGCACCTTTAAGAAGTACAAGAATATAGGGCATAGTTCTGCACTGCACACAGCTCCATCAAAAAAACCCATCTATCTACCCACTTGGACAGCGGTCTTGTCAGGTCAGTCCCGCTCTCCCACCCACCCCGGCTGAGAGCAGACCCCACTGCAGGAAGTGACTTCAGTTTTCCACTGTACCTTTTCCAGCTTGACCTGGAACTCACGTCCACACTCCATAGGAGTGGTAAAGGCATCCAGATCCTGGCCCCAGAATGCAAAGAACTTCTCAATGCGCAGGCTGCGGAGCGCATAATAACCAGCGTTCCGAATCCCATACTTCTGCCCCATGTTCATCACCTCGTTGTACACGTGAAGGGCGTACTGCAAAGGAAGGGTGAAACACAGAGCTGCAGGCAAACACAAGGAGAGCGCTACAGCGTCGGACACACCATCACGGATGTCACTGTGCCCTGCCTCCGGAGCACGAGAGGTCTGCCGCACTGGAACGCTGCACAAAGCCGGGCAACTCCCCCATGGTGCCTGCAGGCAGCTTTCCCATGGTACAGACCAGACACTTCATCCCCCTTAGTCAGCTTGGGAAGCGTTTCTGATTATGCATGCAAGCAACTGTCTTAATTAGCTCAGGCTACAGTGTTCTCTTACCTCTATGGGGATATAAAGCATGAATCCAGGTTCCCCTGTGTGAGTGATACTCATCACACGGATGCCATTAGCATAGCCCACACTCATCTCCTGCAGAAGCAGAGGGGGTGAAATCATCCAAACTGGAACACAGCACAGAGATCCAGGAGGAGCACAACGCTGAACGCAAACCACATCCACCAGCCCTCTCCCCTTCCTCACTGCAGTTCACCGCCCACGCATACTCGCGAAGAATTTGAATTTTAAAATTCAAATAGTAACACCACATTATTATCTTAACCACTTCGTGGCCCTTGGCAATAAGCCTTGGAACTAGGCGAGGAAAGGCTTGTATTCGAGATCCAAGCCAGAAGTTGAATGGCAGCTATCTGCTCAGCTCCGATCAGAGACAACAACTCCCGAGTCTCCGACCCCAGCTGCCCCTCTGACAGCTTCATAACTGATTGTATGAACTACGCCAAGGGCACCAAGCCCACAGCGTGTGGAATACTGAAAACAAATGCATATTCAGCTATATATTTAGCAGGCAGAATCCAAAGAGAAGCAGTTAACAGAGCGAGCTTAGCTGAGTACACTACCAGCCTAGCTCAGTAACTGTGGTAAAACTGCATGAAATCTAAACTCCCCTCTAACTACCCAAACACCATTCTCCCCCTGCTTCCACACATGCCCCAAAAAACACCTAGCAGGGTGAGGAGGGAGGAAGCACAGTCACTCACCTTGCAAAAGAGAGAGGGAAAGTGTTCCGGAGTTATCGGGGCGTATGACAGCTCGGACAAGACATCCACAGCACGAGGGCCGATCAGATTGAGAGCTAGCGAGGGGACAATAACGACATTAGGATGAGACTGGAGAGGTCTTGCCCAGTGTCTAACATGCATATCTGCATGCCCCAATTTCTACAGTCTTAGTGTTTATTGAAATAACAGGTATGTTTACATTTAAGAAGAGGAAAGAGTCATTAACTCTCCCTGACAATCCATAGGAAAGGAAAGCTGTCTCCCAGCTCACGGCTTGCTCTAAGGAAGTCTCTGAATTGCTGTTTTCATCCAACTGTTTGGAAGGGAGACCCAGCCACCACTCTAAACACTTTAAACAATCAACTGGCACACAGCACGAGACACCACTGGTGATTTCAGGCTGCATAAGGAGGTCCGCTTTCAGTGATTTCTTACCCGTGTACTTCCAGGTCACGTCTTCCATGGTCAGGCTGCTGTCGTCGGGCAAGCGGTTCTTCAGCCAAGCCCAGCAATGGACTTGCTGGTCAGTAGGGGAAATCATGAAGAAGCTGGAAGAGACAAATTGAAACCAAGAAACAATGAATGGACAGCCACAAGATGATTCAGTTCATTCTTTGTCTGCGAACCACTGGAGCCATTCAGCAGCTTCCAAGCTGATAGGAGACCAAAACAAGCCGGAGTGCGAAAACCACAGCTAAAGCCTCTGGATCAATGCCACCACATCTGTCATGACAAGAAACCCCAGCCTTCCGGCATTAGCAGCAGGCTGGTGACAAGAGAGGGGAACACAGGCAGTTCTACGTGAAGTTCACAGGGGATCCCAAAGTCACAATCGTTTTGCAGAAGGCTTTCACAGCTCTTCACGACCAGTGATTCTGTCTGCTCCGACAGGCAGAAGAGCGCTTGGTTCACACGACCATTTCTTGTTTCAGCAAAAGTCTTTTCACACACAACGGCGGTTATTATTAACAGTTTCCAAAAACAGAACTGCACTTGATGTGTGAAAATGAGCTACTTGTCGTGTAAGTCTCTTTCATACAAACTGCCAGTTAAAGTACATTATTGACAGAGATGACATCTGCAGAAATGCCTAGGCAAGGAGGAAAGCTACTGGCTTCACACAGAGCAGGACAATACTTTTAAGCAATACAAGAATGCAGACAGAAGAGGACGAGAAAGAAAAGCTGTTTCTAATTGAACGAGCAGCAAAGAATGCTTTCACACCAATACAATGAAAGCACACATACAAAACAGTCCAGAGAAATAAAACCAGCATTCAGCTGGGCCATGACCACAATGAAGTTCTTAAAAATGAGAAGCGTTTTTTATTAACTGCCAGAGAGCTCAAACTGTTGAGTCTAAGGATGAGATCCTGTGATCGTGTCAGTCAGCACCAGAGAAAAGAACCAAGAGAGACCGCAGAGCTGAGAATTACTAAGAGCATCCATACTGCAATGAAGGTTGAAATAATCAAAAAGTAGTATTTTCAGCATGGAATCCCAATAAGGAGATCAGCCAGGAGCCAATGAGGAACCGTTTGGTTTGCACGTTAAATGATTACCTAAATTAATAAACTCTAATGACCGCTGAGAACAACTTGAGAAATTAAACAACCCAGGGCCTAACATTTTCTAGAAATCTCTGTTGATCCATAGTCCCTGAAAAAGGTGTATTTTCCCCAATACTGGTAAATTCAGGAGCTCCCTTTCATTTGGGTTACTGAATTAGGAACACAAGTGGAGAACTGTAACTTTTCTTTTTAGTTTACAGTGGTGAAAACAGTTCATGATCTTTCTTAAGAGGTTCTTAACGGCTCCAGCACCCAAAGGGTGATGGACAAAGACGCTGCCTGCGTACCCACCTGCGTTTGCTCAGCCGTGCTATGCTGCAGTCATTCTCATAACCTCCTTTCTCATTAAGCATGCCCGTATGCACGACATGCCCAACTGGCACATCCAGGTCATTTGAGAAGAGGTACTGCAGACTCTCCAGCGCCTGGTCTCCCGTGGACTGCACAAATGGAAAGGGAGAGAGCGTCAGACAAACTGCCTGAGCAATACAAACCCACTGGGGCAGTCTAAGGTCGCATCAACATTCTGGCCCAAACTCTTTCAATTCATAACGACAGCAACACCAACGTGTCGAGCGTGCTAGGATACAATGGTGACATAGTACCAGAGGTCAAATTCTATTTATAGACTAAGCTGGTGTTTCTGTTCTCTCTTCGAGAGACTAAAAGCAATCTGTGCTAAATACTGTGGTACAACCTGAACTCGGGCATGCAGCTTGACTTCCTCTCTCTGTCCTCAATAGGACACACAGAATTTTGCGAAACAGTCAATAATAAACTAAAGGCCACCTTTACCAGGCCGATGCTTTGTCGCTCCCTCAGTACTTACGCTTATTTCAAACTTCGTAAAAGATGACATGTCAATGACACAAACTGCTTCCTTACAGCACTTGACTTCGGAACCCACAATATCAAACCAGTCTGGCTTGTAAAAGGTTTTGCTCTGATCCAAATCCAGCAGATCTAATGTGAAGAGGAATCAAAGGGACAATTCGTAAACTGGATGAACTAAGATCTTACGCAGACCAACAGGGATGCACCAGGCAGAGGAAAATACTATCTCACCTCTCCCAGGTGGGACAAAATACTTGACTCTCTCAAATCCGTGCTTCTCCATCCACCTGGCTCCCTGCGCGTCCAGACGGTCGTACAGTGGTGAGGTACGCAGCTGCCTGCCAGTCTGGAAGTCCCAACGGGGAACTTTCAGATCACACATGAGGGCTGCAACGGTCACAAGGATTTGCTATTAGGCAAAGCGATTATCTAAAATTTTCTCCCAGATTATCAATAAACGTACTTACTAATGTCTGAACCATTAACGAAATTCCCTCAAAACACCTCTGACCTTCCTTTTCCGTTTGTGAGAACTGACAAACCTGTTTTGATCTGTTTATAGCTATTCAAAATCAGAATAACAATACTTGCACAGAAGGCTTATATTTATAGCTACTTATGGTCTCATGACAATACCGTCAAGATAACAAAACCCCTCGGTTTTTCATGAAGTCATGTTGACTAGCATCAACTATGCACTATTCTTCCCCGACAGCGCACTGCATCCGACACTTCTCATTTTGACAATACCAGTGCTGTGGTAGGCAGCCCACAGCTGCAAGGATCATCTAATTTACCTTCTTAAATATTGACAGTTCAGCCTTTTCTAACTACTGAAGCTTTTCCAAATGGCTCCTATACCTTTTCAGCCAATACAGAATATTCTTATTTAGAAAACAAGTTATCCTAATAAATGTTTAGCATCCTCCCTGGTTACCAGTGGGAAGCAGTAACTCAAGGATGCTTGAATACTAATTAATAAAGTTTCTACATAGGTCATAAACTGCTTAAAATTGAAGATAAGCCAAATATTTTGACTGAATACTTCTATTGGTTTTGCCTCACAGCTAATGATTTAATGATTTTATTGGCATTATCTGGTACTGGTACTCCTGAAAGAGCAGGTAGAGGGAAGAATAGATTAGAATGGGAACATAACATCGCAGACAGTTCTTATCTCGTTAAAAGTGATTCTGTAGCTACCAGAGTGGAGATCTGTATTGGAAAGCACTGTAGAATAACGCCAAGAGTACGAAGCGATTTTTCTGGGAGGAAGGTCAAAGCATAAGGTTTTTATTTCCTAGCTATAGCACAGCCAAGAGGTTTACCCAACTTCTCTGCTTTCAACCTAACACATGTTTTTAGTTTAGACTTGGTACTCAGACAATCGTTCCTGGTTTGCAACTTGTGGAGCACTCCGTGCTTGTATCTGAAACTTGGAAAGAAGTTGTCCACGTTATCTCAGGACAGATAACCAGACAATAGGAGGAAACTAAGTATGGCTTTAGCCAGGAACAATGACATCTCAAACCTATTCTGCAAGGTACTTATCGCAAACTTTGACAGAGGAAAGCAGAATAAGTCTATGAAGACTTCCCGAGTGATGTAAGATAACTGCATCACATACTCTAAGTTGGAAGTGACAGTATTTCCACACCGTAACGATGTGCAAAGAATAACAATATTTGAGACAGCTTAATATTCCCAGTTAAGACTTTGGGGTTTTTTATAAGGCTGAAACCCTACAAAGATAGGCACAAATTTCCCCATACCAGAGGCAAAGCACAGAAACAGGACAGAGCACGGTACCAACATGACTTCTTTAAGAAAAGTTAATAAGAATACTGCTAACACAAAAGCCTCCCACCCTTTCCTTTCTCCCGGGAAGCGCCTGTATTGCCACACAGGAGGCCAGGAAGAAGGAAAATGGTTCCTGGGGTGACGACAGAGGAGAGACAGTGCAACAAAGAGGAAAACCTCGGACATCCTGGCCAGCACTGAACGCAGAGACCTCACTTACGCATCACTTCCATCACACGGTGACGGAGGAAAGTGCGACTGCTCTGGAGGGTACCAAAACGTTTCAAATCCAGAGGCCAGACATTTTCTGACGGATATCCATTTACCATCCACTCTGCCAGGTACCTGATGGGAGAAGTAAATAAAGACTGAGACATCAGTCAATGTCTTCAGGGAAAGAGTCGAATTTTCAAGTCAGAAGCAAGGCAATCTGGACATGAGAATTTCACGGGAGACAGAAGACAACTTAACATGGCGTTCTAAACACTAACAGAACCTGGAAGGTTTCCCCTTCTAAGACCCACCCACCAGATTCCCAAATTCTTAATTTCCCGTTAGGATAAAACAGAGGGCAGCAGGAAGTTAAGGACAGACGGTAAACGCAGCCAGAGCCTGGACAGGTAGCCTGGCTGACACTGTGCCGAGCCCTCAGGCGACGCTACCCACGGAGGTGCCAAGTGCGTTTAGGCCGGAGTTAGGAGGCTGACTGCTTTTTCATTTTTCAGTACCTGGTGTAGGCTCAGCCACAAACCATCAGTGACAGCATTCATTTCAGCGTGAGGTGCCAGCCAAGTTATGTTTAGCTACACTTCTAGCAGTGAAGGAGGAAGGCAATGCTCCAGAGCTAAAGGACAAAGGCAGCTCAGACCAAAGCAGAGCAGAAGGATCTGTTCACAGCCAGTAAACAGAAAAACAAAGGGGTTTGAGACTGGTCATTGAAAGTTACATCAGCAAGCTAAGCTGCTTCTCTTGAGGCTGTTGCAACAAACGGACAAACAGTGCCTTTAGCTTCAGAAATTATTTTAATTCTTAGAGAACCTCACTGCAAAGATTATCCATGTTTTATACGACAAAGAAAAAAATAATGAGTTGCTTCCCTGGTGAGTTAAATTATTAGACAATGTACAGAAACTAGGGGAGACAAGCACAGATACCAACTCCTGCCACAAAAAATGAGCAGCTTGTTAAGAAGGCTGTATGGCAGAAGGGATGCTTGGCTGCCAAAACCAAATGGCAATCCGAGCGAGTGACGATCATTCTGCAAGCAATTTTGCTGCTGGGATCACACTTTTATGCCTGTCAAAGTATTTCCATTAGCACAGGAACTGGATTTTACTGGGAAATTATTCCATCCCTAGCTCACTTGCAGAGGACAGCCTTTAACAGTACTGGCAGTACTGGCATCACATATGCGGTGCTTCACCTGCGTCAGATTCACTGTGCTTTCAGAGAGCTTAACTGCTGTGTCAACTTGAATGATCTAAGGACTTCAATCAAACAATAAATTAAATGAGGGAATATATGTTTTGCTAAGCTTTTATTTCTTCCTGGTAGATAGAAAAAAAAAAAAAAAATCGGACCAGGTAGCTCTAAGGAAGCTTACTTGATCCCCAGCAGGCTGCTGATCACCGAGATGTGACGCCTGAGGAAGGTGTGCAGGACAGGAGGAGAGTCCAGCACAGATTTGGAATACACATAGGAGAACGTAATCAGAACATGGCAACTGCTCCTCTCCTTCCCTCAAGTTGGAAATGAAAGACGAGTCTTTGGCAGAGAAGAGGTGACAAATACTGAGCAGAACATTCTACATGGAAAGATCACCTGAGCAGTCTCTTGTCTCAGTTAAAACCTTACTTAGACACGTAACAGCGATGAACCACTTACTTGCCTGCTCCCCCACCATATGAGATACCAGCTGAGTTCATGCCGGCCAGAACGAAGTAGCCCTGCACGGTGGGCGACTCTCCCATGATGCACCGCATATCTGGTGTGAAGGACTCCGGGCAATTCACCAGCTGCATGATCTGCAGAGCCTCCAAATCCGGCATCCTGCGCAGAAGGGCACTCAGAAGTGGCTCTAGGACCCAAGACAAACAAAAAAAGACAAAAAGTCAAAGCCTTCAGTCTCGATGCTACTTCACCTTCAAACTGGAGAGCACAACAGAGGCATGCTGTTATCCGAACAGATGGAAACGGCTTCCAGATCTCGATACAGTTGCAGGATAAACCGTTTACCTGCTGGAATCAAACTACTTTAAATGGATCACACAGCAGATCATAAAAGTAGCCATAATGATCCAGACCAAGAGCCCAGGATTCTTTTCAATGGTGCAAGAGCGTGTTCAGTTTTGTTAGGGAAAACAATAGGAATAGACATGAAATAGATACCCAGCAAGGAATCAGAACAGGGAAATCTGTACGATGCTTGCCCCGTGCTCTCTGCCAGCCTCCACTTACCATCAGCATAGAGGATCTCCTAAAATCCTGATATGTTTTCCCTGTTTAGTAACCCTTAAATCGGTATCTCTTCTAAATACTTGACCAGTCTTGCCCAAACTCATGAAAACCTGCTACAGACACTGACAAGGAGTTCCACATACTTAGTAATTGTTTTACAAGGAATCACCTCCTTCTGTTTTGAAAGTCATACTCGGTTAACTTTCTTTGATGCCTCCCAGTTGACATAACAGAAGAGGCAGCAAACAGCAGAGCCCCATCCATCCTGTCCATCTCACTGAAGATTTCACAGACCTCTGTTTATTTCCTTTCTGTCACCTCTTTTTCCCAGCCTGCTCAGCCACTCCTTGCTAGGAAACTGTTCCAAGCTTTGATCGGCCTCCTGCTGCTCTTTTACCAGGCCTTCTCCAGTCACATGATACCCTCTGGAGACAGGGAGCCTAGAACAACCACCAGTATCTCGCAAACCAATGATTTAGCGTTGCATAAAGGTTGTGTTTTCAGCTCCTTTCCTAATAATTCCTAACTTGTCTGTTGCTTTTACTGCTACCGAGCTGATGCCTTTGCAGAACTAATACAACCCCAAGGTCAGTTCAAAGCCCATCATTCTGCATGGTGAAAATAAGACCATCCCCACACACCCCCACGCACTTGCGTCACTTCACATTTATCCTCACGGAATTTCCTTGCCACTTCATTGCCCAGTCACACTGGAAAGGTCCTTCGGCAATTCTTCACAGCCTGACGTTTGAGAGCGCTAATACAGGGATAAGCTATCTGCTGTCTTTTTCTTGTTCCGAGGTTACCTCTGCATAGTACTCCAGATACAAGCCCTCAAGATTCAGCACTAGTACCACTCCTCAGCTTTACATACAAGCAGTACAACAGTCAGATTTCATATTACCTAAGAAGTTACAAACAAAAACAGTCTTTCTGACCTGCTCTTTTCCTTCCCTCTCTCATGTATTCGAACTTCTCCAGCGTTAGAATTCCAGAGTGACAGCCTGTAGTTACAGATGTTTTTTTCTTATTGATAAAAAGAGGGATCAGTGTTAAATTTGTTCTCATATCCAGCCCAACATTTGAGCAACTGTACAGGCTATTTTAAAATCAAAAGGTGTTCCAACCAAAGAGATCAAAGCAGTAATGCAAGAGCTCAAACCACAGGAACCACAGCCCTAGAAAAGGATCAAATATTGGCTGAGTAAGCTCTGACTCTGCTCAACTGTTCGGGATGTTTGAACTGATAAAAGGGTAATGTTGGAACACTGCACGCAGTTGCTTCTGAAACTTGGGTGATTTGTGGGTGCCAGCAAGCAGCGCCTTTTCATTTCAGCAGTACCTAGAAAACCAAAAAGGAAGTGGGTGCAGAGCTTGAGCAACTCATTAGTGAAGCTAACATCTTCCAGCAAGTCTGTAGGCATCTATAGATCTAAAACCCTTTAGCAATATGCCAGCACAAAACTACACCCCATCCTGGCTCCATCCCCTGGAGTTTAAACTATTATGGTATCAATATAGTATCTCACAGAAATGAAAGTAAAATTAATCAGTTTAACCTGGGGAGCAGCTGGAAGAACATACTACCACTGCAGAAAGAAACCAGTGAAAATCTTCCCGTGCCTAGAGCCACGCATTCGCACAAGAGACGTGGCGAGCCCTGACACGAGGGAAAGCTGGATCCCTGAAAAAAAGGCAAATTTGAAGACGAGAGGGGACACATAAACTTACCAGGCATAAAAGGGGCTGGGGGACGGGAAGGGACTCAGACCACACTACATTCTTTCCTACAGAAAGAGCCCTCCATGTACAAGTACATATACAACATAAAAACAGAATCACATAAAATGGGAAGAGAAACACAGAACATTTAGAATATAATAAACCACCACTGTCAATGCTGTGATGAAGTCTGGGAAGCTCCAATACCAAGTTCACAAAGCAACTGCCACTGTTGGAAACACACTTGGCAGTCACTGCTGAAGGGAGCTACAAAAACAAAATACCACGGCTACACGGCAGGTCAACAGTGTCGATCTACGGCGTCACCGGAGGAGCAGCATGTGGCACTGACAGTCAAAAATCAAACGACACGGAAGCACAGCGTTGGAAAGTTTGTGCAGTACCTCGCTGCACCAGACGAAAGGAACATATGCTGAGGGTTAGTGGGTGTTTTTGAACACTGCACAGATATCAGCGTAACCCTCGGTGAAGGGGTTTTGCGCGAACTACTGACAAAAGAAGAGATGAATGACTTTGAGAGAACGTTCATCCTTCCCACACCTTTCAGGTAAAGGCTAGCTGGTGAACAACAGCCTGTGCTGTTGCTAACACTGCCTTCTGCTGAAGCCATGTGTTTCATCGCTGTGGGAATCTTCCCTCCCTAACATACCAAAATGATCCCAGTCTTCTTGAAGGTTATGAATCTCCAGCTGGTTCCGTCCCTCCGTGAAGAGAGGTTTGGGGTTTTTCTCAAAGCCTCCCGAGAGGATGCCACCTTGCCAGTTGCGTATGTAGATCCTGCCATCTGGGTCTACGACAGCTGCAGAGGGAAGAGAAGAGGCGGGAAGGGAATTGAGAGAAGGGATAGCTATCGCAGGCTGTTGTTCCACGAGCACCAACGACGGGGTCTGGTGCCAGGCTGGGCCAAGCTAGCGGCCCCTGACATGAGCAGGTACAGCCTCAGTCCCCCAGTCCCACACCTTCACACCACTTCTGGCTCTCACGTGATGCCCTGGTGAGCTAGTTTAGATTACTAAACCAGCACTAACTCCCACCACAACCGTGTGTGTTAACTTCTGGGCAGCACAGTAAACTGAATTGAACCTGAGGAGCACCCAAGCCAGCAGGACAACGTTACCGGGAATGGCAGGACACCAAGGGAGTTGGATCCCTTGTGGCACTGATAAGCTATTATGCTGGCTTAGCTCCACTGGAACTGCACACACGACCAGAGCTTCCACCAAGAGATGTCATGTCCTGCCCTCCCCCTCTTTCTCTTCCTGTATTAAGCAGGGTTAATTTTAATGGGGATGCATAAAAGAAGGTGGGCAGCACTAGGGTGAGGACTAGCAGTCAGGTCTGGATTGCTTCTTCCAGCGGTAATGTCAACTTGAAGCATTTATGATACTCCACCTGACATGTTCCATAGCAATTTTTCCCATGTACAGAAAAACTACAAATATATATATATATATATATATATAAAACCCCCTCAGTCAAGTAAAAGTGAAGCACTCAGGGACTCTGGTCAGAGCTGAATTCTCTGGAGAGTACCTGAATTACTCCCTAGAAGTAAAAACTCTTGCTAAACACTGAGAGTAAACAAGCAAAGCTTTCTACTTCCCAACCACAGTTTTCAAACACAAGGGCTTTTCTTCAGGAGATCCACAAGCCAGAACATGGGGGAGGAGCAATTACCTCAGTGCTTTTGTTGCCCCTACAGCTCATAGACATGTAAATGCCATTGAAAAGCCTTAGCTTCAGTTGGAGGGAAGGAATAGATGGGCCATTTGGGGACAGCAGCCTGCAAGGAAAACACAGTGCCAAGGCTAGCACCCTCTCCAGCCCACAGATGCAACAATCCGAAGTCTCAGACACACCTCCTAGTCACGCCACAGCAAGGCCACTGTCCTGCTAAGGTGATCAACTCTGAAAATCAATTTCTGCAGAGAAAGCTTTCCCAAGAGTAAGGAACGAGATTCTACCACTGAAAGAGGATATTCAGAGCAACTCAGCCAGGGTGCACTTCACAGTCCCAAACGAGCTGAGAACCGATAGCCCTCACTCGGCCTTTATGCCACACACCATGTGTCGCCTTGGCAAGACAGATACAATTCACCAAGAAAAGGGAGGTAGAGCTGAAGAATCCTTACTTGGTATGTTGCTTGCCAGAGGTTCCTTCAAAGGATGTGTCAGGAGGTAGAAGTGCTCACAGGCATGGAGTGGGATATTGACTGGTTCCTCCCCAGAGTGGCCCAATTCATAGGCCCACTGAAATAAAAAAGTGCACGTTAGAAAGCAAAAGAAAACTAACTCCAACAAAACAAAGGCAGAACAACAGCACAGGTCCTCTCTGTGGGTTTGCTTTCATAAAAGGCCAAGCAAGATTTGGTTTAGTCCCCTAAAGCTTACAGACACACAGTTTTTCTCTTTGCTTAGCATTTGAACCGTTCAGGGGACAGATTTATTCTGTTTCTCACACAAGATTTAGAAAATTGGGGCCCTGATTCGAGACCAAGAAGTATGAACTTACAACACAAAAGCAAAATACACCAAAGTCAACACCAGGCTCAGCCTCCAGAGAAAGAACAGTCAGGATTTAGGTGCCTGTACTGCTAAGAGCCCGTATTAAAGAGACAGCCAGCTGAGAAACAGCAATTGCCAGATGTATTTTCAGACTGCAGCAGACACAGTGCTAAGAAAAGCATGAAAAAAAGGAACTTTCAGTATGTGTGTGGGAGAGAGAGGGAGAGAAGAGAGAGACTTAACTGTCTCACTAAGAGTCAAAGGAAAATTCTTCCTGTCAGGAGGGTGCACTCCCAGGACAGAGACGGTGGGCAGAGCTGCGCCAACCAGCTGCAGGGTGCCCCAGTCTTCGGCGCCAAGTAAACAGTGAGCACTGCTCTCCTCCTCCACACCGCTGCCGGTCTAAGCAGCTGAGTAACACAACTGTGACCTACCCCAGCCAACCAAGCCAAAGCACAAAGCGTCAAAACCACAACAAAAAAAACCCCAAACCCTGAGGAAAGCGCACGTGTTCTTAATCTAAGGAAAAAAGAAAGAAAAATTTCAGTAATTCAACCTGGCCAGCACAGTTGACGAAGTACTGGCACTGAATCTGTCCTCTGTCGGTCCCGACTCCAGTCACGCGACCCTTCTGGACCAAGACATGACTGACACTTGTCCGTTCGTGAATCTGGACACCTGAGGACAGAAGACAGTCAGTACACCACAACCCTTCCTTCCAATGCGTCAGGCTGCTAACACCAAACCCTTAAACTCAACCCAGATGCTTCTTTTCTCTTTAAGGCAAAATTTCTGTTCCTGACCCAGTAATTCTTAAGTGAAACTCTCCTACTTGTAAAACGTCATGCATACAATTTGTGAATAACTTCCAGGCTGAGACTGTGAAGAGTTACAGCACTCTGTGCCATGCGACAGTCCGGGTGATGAACACACCCTGGTATCAACAGCATGAACAAAAGTGTCTCGGCTATGGATTTCTTCCCATCGCCATTCCTTTATGCAACAAAGTCTGTAGTTTCAGATGGCAAGACTGGTTCTTCTATGGGAATTCAGTCATTTTGTGGGGGGGGAAAAAAAAAAAAATCAATTAACAGTACGCAAAAAAAAGCTAGACTAAAGGAAACAGAGAAGTATTTTCCTAAGTAGCTGCTTCTAATCTGACGGACTTTCATCCTTAACAAGCTTCATCTCTGTTACCCTACCTAACCTTTCTTCCACTTTTAGACCACTCCAAATTCGTCGAAGTGGAGGGCAAACAGTGTTTATCACTACATGTTTCCAAAGCAGATGTGCCCAATGAAACATTCGGCAAGGCCTCAGCCACAACTTTCATTTGGCAGTAATTACAACTCCTTTGATGTGTAATTTTGAGTCAGGTCCTACAAAGGATTGTTTTTATGATAAAAGAGCGTGTGCTTATTTAGAGAAATCAGTGAGGACAACAAACTGGTGCTTCATCTATCACAGCAGATCTGTGAAGATTCAGCAGGTTAAAAAAATTCAGCCTGTTTTCTGAGAAAACGTAGATTTTAAAGAATCTGAACCTTGTAGAGATAACCAATTTTTGGTCTTCAGTGCCCAGCTAGAATAGCAAGAGATGCAGAACATAATTTTCTTCTACGGAAAGAAGGTAACTAACATGCAGGAGAGCACTCTATGGCTAAAAAACCTCATACCATTCCGCGAGGCAGCGGTCGCCAGAGCCAGGCTCACGTTGGCAGACGACACGAGTGCGTCTTCCGGCACATACATGGCCCCCACGAGGTCATGGATGTTGATCAGTGGGTGGAGCTGTGCCACTTGCTTTGGGGTGATAATTTCACAAGGTATCCCCATTACACTGCCACAGAACAGAAGAAACATCCCGTCACTAGTCCTGCAGGAGAGCTGGTGCAAACTGAAGATGTGTTGTGTTTCCTGCTCATACGTACTTCAGCGACGAAGCAATGCGTTTCAGAGAGATAAGTCGATCCTGCGTCTGAGCCAGTGAAACAGAGCCTGTCCTCGTGTACCCTACAACAATGACCAAAGCCAGGTCAGATTTGGACAGGATCTTGAACTCCTTTTAATCTCAGACCCATTGCTTTAACATAATTGCGGAGCCGTCGCTTCCACTACTCAGGAGCCTGGAAATCCCAGATCTCCAAATAACTTTAAACACTTACCAGCTAGTAATTGAAACCTGCATTAGTCAACTTTTCAAAAAAGCAATTGAATTTTGACTTCTAACTCTTTCTACTACTTTTACTCATGTTTATAAAAAAAACAAACTTCACACATGGCACCTATTAAAATAGAGAGGTTACTGGCAAAAATGTGCTCTAACAATGACACAGACGAACAAAACCTCAACAACTGTTGTTTTGTGACTCCATCACCTGCAACAGATTAAAACTGATCTTAATTGCAGGCACAGTTATTAACCTCTGTTGAGTCTGACATGTAAACAAGTCCTCGTGGTATCAGTAGAAAACTTCCAGTGACCAAGTTCCCCCTATTGGGTACATGCCCTCAGCATTTTGGAAGGAGAGGGAGAATTTCAGCATGTTTTCTTGTTATTTCCAGGGTGAGGCAAAGTAAGATACCTTGCTTTGCCTATGCTTTAGTGCTTCTGCTAACCTCCTGCTCTTTTTTGAGAAGTGAATCGGTGCAGAAAATGGGCCAGTTGCTCCCGTCACTGCAATACACTTCTTGGTGCCCTTGTGAAAATTCACCTACATTTGCCCAAGTTACAGAAAACATAAAACTGTGGCAGTTGGCAGGCAGCTTGCCTTGAGCTGGCCCATCTGATACCCTTCTTCCCACTCTGCTAATTACACTCCTAACACCACTCCGCATTTGATTCGGTCCAAATGTATCGTTTGTGAACAGGAACCACCAACTCTTAAGACACAGTAAAATTACACTCTGTATTTCAGTGTGAATACTTGGCTTAGCAAGCTTACTCGATGATTACACTCTTGGTACCTGTTTTGACTCCCGTCTCTTGTTCCAGCTGTTGATAGAGCTTGTTTGAATAGTCTGCCATCTTCAGCTCTACGGACGCGTGCCTGGCCGTGCTCACGATGCCCGCACAGAAGCGAGTGCTACCAGCAGCCAATCTGCGGGAGAAGTCGCAAAGGAGGCCACGTCCGGCTGCCAGGCGGAGGGACAAGCACGCACCCCCCGTCACGCTGCTCCAGCAGCTCTGCTGACAGCACGCACCCCGCAGCAACTCTCCCCCCAACACATCACACCAAGAGCCCCAAGTCAGATGACGCAGGGATAACGCAACCTCTAGAATGCTTTTCGTTTAGGTCACTTCTGAAAACACGCTGTATTCCAAAACCATTTCTCTTTAACTAGTCCTAAACACTGAAATTTTCCAAAGAAAGCACTTAAAAAAACCCGTTACCTTATGCTTAAGTCAACCCACCCACCTCATTCTTTCTTTCTCCAAAGCAAGTTTTCCCTCAAATGAAAATTAACTTGGATTTGAGTCTTCCATCTCTGCAGTAAGAACAAGTCCCCCTCGCCGCACAGCAGCTGCCACAGGCAGGTACACACGCCTCTCATCCCTTTTAAAACTGCCCTTAAACCACCGCCCATCCAGCTGTGGGGCAAAGGGCTGCTGTACAGACAGAAGCCTATTAAAAACTCCCTGCAGCACAGAGGAGGACAAGTCAACCAGGTTTAAGCATCTCTCACAGCCTGCTGCCGCCATGTTTCTAAGCGATCTTTCCCGCTGCTGAAGCAATCCTGTGTTTTCCCCCTTGCCTGTGCAAACCTTTGACACGGCTGCTTTTGGCCTCGCGCATCCGGATTCTCTCAGAAATAATTCTTCAACCTAAGAACCAGTTGAGTAAGGGATTCTTTTTGCACATCCCTACTCAATCAAAACCAAAAGAGCTGAAGCACGGTCTCTCCACGCTGTGCTTCACAGAAGACATTTCTGCTAACGCAGCATTCTTCTTTTCCCTCCAGCACACACATGGACTGAGCTTGTACAGCATCTCACCCAACGAAGATATGTAACAGGGTACTCACACCCCACTCCAGGCTAGTAACGGTTAAGTTTCCCAACAAATGAAGCCTAGCAGCTAATTTTACTTGGAAGGACACCGCTCAGAAGGGCTCAGACGAGACTACCCAATCCCCTCTCCTTGCAACCATAAAGAACTTGATACTACCTGTTTCCCAGCCACGCAAAGTCACAGAATCACAGAATGGTCGGGGTTGGAAGGGACCTCTGTGGGTCATCTACCCCCTGCCGAAGCAGGGTCACCCAGAGCAGTCAAGGAGTTACAGCTGATTATTTTCGAAAGCAGCACCAGGTAGGCAGCTCTAAGCTAGACGGGAATGTTCTCAGTCCAGCACCTATTTACAGCGTCAGAAGCTGCTGCGACAAACACCTTTTCAAACTGCCACAGTCTCAGCACCGTCTTGTGCCCGAATTGCCCAATGAAAACACCACGAATCCCCCTCCGAAACAGAAATCTGAACAGCAGGTAAGGGCTGCACACACTTCAACAGGAGCCACGTACTCTGCCACGGTCAGCAGACCCAACTCACCGAAAGCGCACAGAGACTAGTATTCGGCCACACCGTAACGGCCGTAGCCTTTTGACAGGCAGGCACTAGCTCCTGCAACAAACCAGATAATCCGAGCCTGTAACCAGTTTACGAAGGATGCTCTAGTGATGCCTGCTTACAGCCTCCACATCTCCTGCAATCTGTTCCGAGCTTCGCTAGATACTTTACACACGTACCACATCCTACTTCTAGAGATGCTCAATAGGGGCTGGATAATTTAGAGATTTTTAATTCTCTTTAAAATGTTCCACCTTCATCAGCTTCGCCGTGTTTTACATGATTACCTGTGAGCGAGCCAGAGCAGATGGCTGTCTCCTGAAGGAGCTGTGGCCCAGGGAAAACCCAGGCCAGGGCAGAGCTCACCCCACGGGAGCTGCAGCCCGTGGGGGACCCACACTGGAGCCCAGTACTGACCATACCCCCGCCACTCGCCCCCTGCGCTTCCTGGGGTGGAGGGATGAGGGAGAAGACACTGCAGTGCAGGAGTGAAGTTGAGCATGGGAAACATGCTGTTTTAATGTTTATTTTTTGCTTCTCACTACCTGAATCTGTTTTAACTGGCATGAAATACAGTAATCATTTAATTATTTGAAATTAACTCTCCCTAAGGCAAGCCTGTTTTGCCCACAGCAGTAACTGGTAAGCAATCTCCACATCTTCACCTTGATCCACGAGCCTTCTCAACTTTCTCCGTCTTGCTGAGGAGGGAAAGCGAGCAGCTGCGTGGGAGTTCAACCGAGGCTGACCCACCACAATCACACAAGGGATACCCTTTGCCTTGCAGGGCTGCCCTGGGCTTGGGAAGCAGCAATCAGCATTGTTACTAACGTCCAGTATAAGCTTATTCCACAGGTCCAAGCCCAGGTGAAGAGGCAGAAATAACACACTACAGCCGGCGCTGCTACGCCTGGAAGTCCCGTTTCTTTGGTTTTGTTACCAGAAACCCTTACCTGCCCTGCTCAAGTAAGACTACATCCTTCCAACCCATCTTGGAAAGGTGATACGCCACGGAGGTGCCCATGATTCCACCACCGCAGATGACGACCCGCGCCTGTGCTGGCAAGGAAACCGGGTGAGGTTCCGCCGTGCTTGAGGTGCTTCGCCGGGAGCAGGTCATTCGTCTCCATTTCGGGTCAGCCGCCCGCCACCGGACATCTGACAGTAATCGGAGAAACATCCCGGCAGCTATTTGTCAGTTTTCTCAAAGCACGACCGAGATGCGCTCAGACGTTAACTCCGAACCGCTCCTTCTAGGAAGGAAAAGACGAGAATCAGGTTACAATTTATCTCATTACACACGGGGCTGGCCGCGGCGGACATCACATGGCGCGTCGGGTAGGAGCGGGCACGGGAAAGCTGGCGAGCAAACAAAGAGCAGAGCAGTTATTTGCTCCTGGAACAACAGCCGTGCTGTCGGGATTTAAACCCTGGTCGCATGCCGGGTACGGAGCGCCACGCCTTTGCTTCTGACGGCAGCGGGACCAGTCAGCGAGCGCAGAGCCGGGGGATGCTGGAAGAGAACGGCGAGAGCGCTCCCGCGACCAGGGAAAGCCGGCCGGCGCGGAGCACCCGCCGGAACCCTTCCTGCAGGCCGAGGGCACCGAGCGGCTCCGTCCTTCGCGCTGTCAGGCCTTCACCCGCCGAGGGAAACCAAGCCCGCGGCCGGAGTGTGAGGAGCCGGTGGCGCGCTCTCCGGTTTTACTGCGGGACGTTACCCGGGGCCTCGGCCCGCCGACCGAGGCCTGCACGGAGGTCGCCGCC
>Ga0065711_1006125_pt1 | contig 28437 bp, 20 predicted proteins | sample Hoacrofraction12_FD_59098 | JGI IMG/M metagenome (GOLD analysis project Ga0065711, IMG submission 59098) | Hoatzin crop microbial communities from Cojedes, Venezuela - Epithelial fraction 12 v2 (version 2) | ecosystem: Host-associated > Birds > Digestive system > Esophagus > Crop | place... | reverse complement strand
TCAGAGGGAAGAAGTTCTTCCTCATGTTCAGCTGGAGCTTCCTCTGCTTCAGTTTGTGCCCGTTGCCCCTTGTCCTGTCACTGGGCACCACTGAAAAGAGTCTGGCCCCATCCTCCTGACACCCACCCTTGAGATATTTATAAGCATTTATAAGGTCCAAATCCAAGTGGCCACTTCACCTCGGTCTGAGCTGTGGGCCCAACACCCAGCAGAACAGGACCACGGCTGTTTGTGCTACAAAACCAACAAACACAACGTTTGTTGTGGTGGCTGATGAAAATGTCACAGGTCTGGTATTGCACCTAGGGATGAAGGCTTTCACGCCCAAGCCCTCAAGATGGCACAGAGTCCTTGGAGGTAGGGTTGGATCCTAAAAGAGCCCTTGCTCTATCCTCCTGAGGGAGCAGGTCACATTGTACGGTGATAGGGGAATGCACCAGCTAATAAAGCTGGATTTGTTTAGGCTTATTCTTGCTCAAGTCAAAAGGAAAGGCCGAGGATGCCCAAATCCACCCTTGGCTGAAACGAGGGCCCCTCCTCAGAGTGACTGAAGCAATCTGTATGCACTGAGCTGTGCAGAGGAATGTCACTGATTTATAAATGTCAAACAGGCACCGAGCAGCCCACACACGAACCTCAGTGAATTCTTGCCTCTGACCTGCTCGTCGGCTCCAGCAGCCGCACAGGCTGATTTAGAGCCCCTTACTGTAAGGGCTCTGATGGCTCACGCAGGCTACGGCTGATCTGAAAATGTCAAAGGGGACCAAAGGTCAAAATTTCCATAAATTAGACCCTGGCTTGCTACCTAACACGTAGTAGGCTTCTCCAGCCAGTCAACACGGTGAACTACAGGCATTCAGCCCAGCAGTTCTGCTGCAGCCCCATCCCACTGCCCCTCTCCTGAACTGGCGAGACCATATGTGCAAGGGGAAGGAGTGTCTTCAGAGCTGCTTTCCTCCAAGAAGAAGAAAGGAGCAGGACGAAGGGACACTGGACAGAGGTGAGTGCACTATCCCTTACTCCTAGAGAGGTGTCTTTTAGCTTGGGGAGCAGTTGTGGGGAGACTGTACTTTTCTGATCCTTGTTTTGAGAAACTACAATCCAGTCTTTCCTGGAGCTAAATAACATCTTTTTAAAGGTAAATTTCAGTACGATACATGTGTTCAGCACAGAAGTGGGTATTCGTGGTTTAGGGTTTGCTGAGCATTAAACAGTTGAAACACTAGGCACTGTTGAGCATCCCCAAGCATTTGTAGGGGTATGGGCTTCACTTACAACTGGCTAAACTGCTGCTGGGTTCTGCAGGGCATATGTGTGCCTATATTACGGTGGTGGTATTATAATTGTTGTTATTATTCTGTTTAAAGTTAGTGGTGTGTTGCTCACTCAAGATGGAGCTCTCTTGTGTGAAGTACAGGGTGGGCAGGTGGTGAGAAATGCTTCTGTCCTGATGGCTGTGATGGAAATGACTCGATCTTTGGTCAGAAATCCTCCTGGAGCCGCAGTATCCGGCTCTTGGCCAGCGAAAATTTGCCTGAATGGAAACTTAGTGAAGGGTATGGTATGCAGACACAGATGTGTATACGGGGTAGTAGAATTAGACCTGTTGAAACAGGACATAAATATTGCATGGTGCCCTACTGAAGGAGAAAAACAGCAAGTGGGGGATTTTCAGTTGAGGCCATGTTCTTCTGCTGAAACCCTTCTTAGTTCAGCAGTTCTTAATTTGCTGGAAGGAGTCACTAGGGACTGGTACATTCCTGTGTCTTGGCTTGGGAACAGGGAAACTGGGCCCTTGTGTATGCGGTGGGACAAGGAGGAAGAAAAAGTCTGGAGGGAAGTTTTCTGAAGCAGCGGAGTGTAGACAAGCAGGTGCAAACACAGTGGTACAAGGGCAGCAGTGTGTGAAGGCATAGGCTGTGGGACAGTGGCCTCCACTACCGCACTAACTCCAAAGGAATAACCCTGCCTAGCTGGGAATTTGAGTGTAAAACAACAACGAATAAGGAGTGGGGAGTTAAGTAGCAGAAAACTAGAAAAAATTCCAGCAGGACTGTATCTGTTAAGATTCACTCTCAGGCAGAGGTGTAATTCTGACAACATCGATTAAAGAGAGCTTTGTGAAGCACACATTTCTCAGAGGTTCTCCAACTTTTTTTCCATTGGTCCATTTTGTTATAAAACGCAATCCCCAGGCCCAGTCCTGAAACGAGTAAAGAAGTGCGTGTGAAGAAACCGCTGTGCTTTGCTGGGAGCTGCAGGGGCTCAGCACTGCTCAGGACCAGAGGCCTGCTGTGTGCCAGGCTGGTGATACCGCATGTGGCATTGACAGCTCTTCTCAGGTGATGAGCAGAGCATCAGGGGTGCAATGTGATCTGCACCCTGGCTCAACGAGCTCCATTCAGTTGTGTCTGAGGTTCCCAGGTAAGGCTTTACAAACCAAAAGCTGCTGAGGGCTATGTGGTCTTCAGAGATCCCTCAGTCAAGTGCTGTGACTTCATCCACATGCTCGGGTGTTTGTTCCTCTTTGCCACTGTCTGCCTTGCCAAGTACCATGGGACTCACGCCTGGCACTCCTCTCACTCCTGGGATCCTCTTGCAGCCTCTCTACAACCCCGACCTTTTCTTTGTCCTCCTTCTCTATGTCCAGGTTCTGGCCAGGCTCCTGCATCCAGCACAGGTGTGCTACAACATCCAGCAGCCCTTTATGGCCATGAATATCCCACTAGTAAGATACATCATGAACAGCCAGATCACGAGCACAAAATGATGCAGCGCAGGTGGGAAGTCATGAGAGACAGGCTGCGTGGACAGGAACCCTGACAGCCTTCCTGGTGTGAGCAGCCCTGCTTCTGGATAAAAGCTGGTATCCGTCTCTGAATCCACTGGGATTCAAACCTCTCCATGCTTTGATGAGTCCTCTGCCTCCAATTTTCCTAGCTGTTCTCTTAGCTAGATTTGAGTGCTTTAGGAATCTGCTGTCCCACAGACATGGCAGAATGTCAGCATCACGTGCTAAGTTTCCTTCCACTGCTGCCAGGCTTGAAAGACAAATACAGAGAGGGAAGAAAGAGACAGGATACAAACACCTACATCAGGACTTTTTCTGAAGTGGGCTGGATGGCAAAATGGGAAGAATGCTAGGAATGTCCATTCTGGTTCACTGTCGAACCCGATCCTTCAGAACACCCACAGCATAACTAGTCCCAGCAAGAATGGCTTGGGCCCTAGTTGGAGGTAACTATGCTCTTTGATTCCCTCCAAAGAGGTGCAGCCTTTCCTCTCTGCAGTGTGTTCCTGGCAGCAGTGTTGAAAGGCACCGAAGCAACAGCATCACTGAGGGGAATATGGCCACAGAGCAGGACCCAGGTACATGAGGCTCAGATCACCCTTGCCTGGCAACTCATGGAGTTGTTCACTGCAGCCCAGAATGATGCAAAGCACGAGGGTGACATACCGCTGCTCGCTGCCCAGGTCCAGATGATGACACAAAGAGCTGGAAGCACATCCGTAGTGCTGGACCTGGACACCGCATGCCAATAATGATTCATCTTGTAGGGCAGCATGGCAGAGTTCAAATCAAAGGAATCTTTCTGCCTGAAAAGCAGAGGCCATCTACCAAGAGACAAAATCACCTCCTGAAAGGTCTGCTCATTTGTTTTTAGGCAGCCACCCCATAAGAAGTTTTTCACCCTGGACTCTGAGTCTTGGCTTTCAGGTCCAGTGAAGGCCACAGCCCCGAAGGAAACAAACTCACACAGGCAGTTGCTGCTGAGAGCTTGTCTCAGGAGATACCTGGTCTTCTTGCAGCATCCTCAGGCATGGCTTTGCCAAGTCACTACAAGGGCTTGTATCTTGTTCCTGTCTCCTATTAGCACTGCGTCAGTCCTGCACTGTGGGAGCAACCGGAAAGCAGCTCCCTCAAGTCATGGCTGCACCTGCCCTGGCCCTGTTACCCTCACCAGATAAACAGTCGCTCCTAGCAGTGACTGGGAACAAACTGTCTAGCAGGAAAGGGGAACGAGAGCCACAAAATCTCCTGCTCTGGAGTCAGGAGTGCCTGTTCTTGGCAACATATCAAAGGAAGCCAATTTCATTTGAGTATTCTGGGCTTCACATAAAGACAGGGCATCTCCCAGACAAGACAGTAAACTTTGCAACTGCAGTAAAGAAGGATGGTCTTTGAAGAACATGCATAAGTTCATAAGCAATGTTGCCTTCTTACATTTGACTGCAGTTTGTACAGTTTGTGCTACAATCAAGGCAAAAAAATACCCGAATGCTGCATTATAGAATGAGCAAAGGGTCCNAAGCACAGAGAAATCATCAAAAAGACTTCTGCTGACTCTNCTTGCCTTTNAGTAGGGCCCTACATGCAGAGTATTTGATTACCTGTGGAGTCCAGTTGGCATTTGCTGATATTGTTACATACTTGACTCAAAACACACCTCCCTGCCTCACTGCCCTGGAGATGGACCTGCCCATTATCCTGTGAAATTTCCTTTGCTTGTCTGTCAGGGCTGCTGTGCTGTAATCTTGGAGGACAATCAACAGCGAAACCATTCATAAATCACAGCTAACAGAAAAGACGCCGATAGGGTCTTAAATTTCAAGCCTGCAAAGCCATCATTTCAACAATGACAGTCAAAGGGGAGATTAAGAATTCTTTTACATGGAAAAGTTTTTCTTGGAAGAGCAGCCCCCTCTTTGGTTGCCTGTAAATATAGTCATGTGGATTTGATTTTTACATGGCCCTTCTGCCCACTTGCAGGGAACGCTCTGCAACCCCAGTGGGCCTGTTCTTGCACCGAACTGGCGTGTGGAGGGATTGCGGCGGGATTTGAATAAGGCATCAAAAACGAAGATCTAAAGCTTTGCCCGGTGCTAGCAGAGGCCAAATGGGCTGCCTGTTTGGGAGGCAGTGGCAGGACGTTCCAGAGAGCCAGACCCCCCTTGGCTCAAGTCCACCATGCCTCTGGGTCCAACTGCAGAATGGGAATAAGACCGGTGCCTTTTTTTATGGTGCAAGTAAAGTATTCAGAGATTATCTGTACTTGCACCTCATGGTGTTTAAGGCTGTAAGGGTATGGTGAAGTCTATTGCCAAAAAGTGAATGCATGGCTGGATTAACACCCCACCCGGAGGGTTGGTGATCTCTCTCTGATTCAGACTGAGTCTTGCCTTGCTTTGTTCTTTTGGACTAAGCGCTATGCTAAGCAGAAAGGGAGGGAGTGTCTCTGTGTGGTTCTTGCTCTCCCTGCTGTGGATGACGACCAGCAGTGCTCACAGGATCTGTCTTCAGGTTGAGAAGAGCAAGTCCCAGACAGGCTCCAGACACATGCTCATGGCTGTCCCCAAACAGCCCAGTGGGAAATGGACTCTGCCTGTTCAATGCAACTCGGGGATAAGAAATGTTTACAGCATGGTTTCCTGCTAATGTTAACAAGTGCTATTTAAATAATTCCTTGGAGTAAGGTCTAACCATAGCTGCCTCCATTTCCATCCACAGGGCAGAGTAGAAGAGCTAATAATGGCATTACTGGTCAAAGATGGATTGACTTGCTCAGACCTAACCATTTTCAGAATCACTGGTGGACAGGTAGGGCTGGCTTAATACTACGAGTCTAGTGGTTTGGCTTCCAAGGGTGCGTAGCACCGATGCTGCTGTGGTAACAGGTAGCTTGAACCATGAAGAGCTTGAAAACAGGAGGGATGTATCTGGTTATCTGTAGAGGATTTAGTGCCAACCTTGCCTGGGGCATTCTCACTTTCTAATTATCAGGCCCTCCAAGAGAGATAGATAAACAGCCCATTTAAAAGAAAAAAGTCTGATTACTGCATGTATTTAAAGCTGGCTTATTAAATTAAAAACAGCAGATTAGTTAGTTCAGTTAAGCTACCTGAGGTTGTGGAGCCTGAAAGAACCATTTTTTTTAACTGAAGAAAAAAATATCAAAATCAAATCCTGCTATGTGGAAAGATTTGGGTTTTTTGTTTGCAAAGGAAGCCTTGCCCCTTACTGTGAGAAAATGTAACTCATAAAGCATCTTGATGAAATCCTGCAAAGGAGCAGAGTTGGAGGAATGAAAGCCTGAAGATGCAATGGGAGCCGAGAAGAAACACCATGTGGAGGAATACAATCTGCTAAGACATCTAATGTGCTTTCCTTCAGTTACTCTTCCATTGAGAGTGGGAACTAGGTGGCTCTCTGCTGGTACGTTTACACTCCCTGATTTCTAGACATACACTGTGTTTCCTGCTTCTATTTTTCTAGCCTGCTTAGTTTTGAGACAAGCAAGGGAAAATATTACAGTGGGAAGGACGCTTCTCTTCTAAGCATGGTTAGAGGGAAAAAAAAGCACACCAAAAACTACACTCAAGAATTAAAAAATCTTTCAAAAAAGCAAGTGTTTCACAGCTGAAGATTTTCTGGAGTTTTTTAAAAAATGGAAGAAGCATGGATAACAGTGAGGATAACTCTCCACAAGAAAAAACCAAAGCATTTTCTTCAGATTTTTTTTTAAGTGATCATTTAGAATACAGCACCAGAGGAGAGATGTAAAGCCTCACTGAACAGTTTACAGATTAAATTCTTGACTCAACAAATAGCTGTCTTTAGAAGGAGTCTTACAGTTTGTGCTCTTGGCTAGCCTGTTGTGATAGTGTTGTGTCTCTGATTTATGACATATTATTCCCTCCTGTAATGTCTAACCATCAATGGCACATCTCTTCTCTAGGTATCCTCTCTGTTTAGCACATTTATAAAGCTTGGAAGGACAACCACAGCTCTCAAATTGCCTGTTGAGATGTGGCATGTTGAAAACAGGGCATGACACAGTGACACGTGATGGACAATCGGAGAGATGGCTCCACTGGTCTCTTAGCTCTATTTCCTACAGCTTTAAATCAGGTATGACATGAAAGAAATTATTTGTGCACCATATGGTGACCTGAGGATTGGAAGGTCATCTTCTTCCAAGAGCAGTAGCTGTCAACCTGTCACTTGTGGAAGGAAACCAAGAAAAGCAATTCTAGTCAGCTTAAGTTCACTGTACAGGAGCTGCAGCACTGCTGAGAGTCCACAAATGGAAAAAACCCAGTCAGAATTTACTGTCCTAGGGATCTTTTCAAGTTAAAAGTCTTTGGTTCCCATGTCCAAGTTAATATCCCACTGAAAACCAGCTGCTTCTTGATCTCAGCATCTCTCCTAATGAAAGAATGGGAGCTGAGAATTGAGCCTTCTTGAAGGCTATCAGTCCACAGATGCTGGAACCTGGTAAATTTGCCATAAGAGGTCATTTTGCTGGAAGTCCAGTTTCCTTCGTGTTTATCCTTATCAGCCAGCTCCTAGCAGATCCCTCAAACACAGCCCTCTCCCGTGGCTATCCAGGAATAACCCTGTATCACTGGGAATCTTCTCAGCCTTTTCTGAATTCTATAATAATCACTTACAGAGAGAGACTGACCTCTCTGTATGTGGTGCTCAGAGGGACTCACCTAGGTACCTCTCACTAGTGTTTGACCGTGCTGCATCCAGCTGCTTGACAGATGGGTCTGAAACAACACCCCCAGGCGTGAGATTCAAGCTTGGGCTAAGCTGGTCAGGCAAAGCTTGCTGCATTTACTGAATTGCCATCAAGGTTTTAGCAATGGTGGATGGCCAAGTGTGGTCACCTGTCCCCTGTCAGCTGGTCTGAGACCACTGGAGTCATCAGCTAAATTGCCCTGAATTGACAACCTGCAGATTTAAAGCACTACAACCCAGTCGCCGTTATGCACACAGCTCCCATTTCCTTTTGTATTTCTTTAATAGAAAAATAACAGGAAAAGCAATTACTGGCCATATGAAATGTAAGTTCATACGGTACTTCCCATAAGACTTCAAGCAACTCCTTGTTAAAGCAGATAAGTTAATCTATCTTTTGGTACAGGTCACAGTAGGTTTTCAGCCTTAAATCATCATAGCACAGTAACTAATGGCATTTACCATAGAAATGATGTTGAAAAAACAAGAAATCTGGGCAATTATTAGGTGTATATTTCTGGTGAAAACAGCCCACGTAAAGGCAATGTCAATGAAAAGGATGATTGATCATCTGGATTTTGCTCCCTTGCGTTTTCTTGCCCACTTTCTCTACACCGTAGTTAACTGTTGCACAATTATTGTAATGAAATTTGCTAGCAGACTTTTCAGCTTGAGGAACTCTGGCACTGTCAGGCCGGGCTCAGCAGGGCTTTTTACCCATGGAGGCTGATACTGCACAGCAAGAGGAGCATGGTCCCTTCAGGCATTCAGCTTTCAGAAAGACCAAGGTAAGAGCTTTACCAGAGTCGGGTTTTTTCCACTTTGAATTCTTGGTAAAATGCTGTATGTTCCAGTCTTGACTCAGAGCTCATTAAAGTCAATGCAAAGACTCTTGTTGGCTTTAATGAGCAGTGGTTTGAACCCTAAAGCTATTACATGATCAAAACTCTCACCGAACTGTAAATGTGGAGGTGTTCTATTACATGATCAAAACTCTCACCGAAATGTAAATGTGGATGTGATTTGTTTGCATTGCAGATATAACATTTGGCTACAAGGCAGGGATGCTTGGGATTGTTTTCTGTATGGTCTTTGTGCCTCTTTCAGATGCCCAGTAGTTTTACTGGATTGTTTATAATTTTGTTTATTAGGTTAAATAAATTGGCTAGATTCAACCTCAATGTAAAACAGAAGCAACTGAAAGCTACTGAAGTTAATGAGTGAAATTTGGCTTCTCTTACAATACGTATAGTTTTGCTCAGCTGTTGGCCGCTGGTGTGAGAGAGCTTGTTCTCATGGTACATCTGGTCCACCCGTGTGCCACAGCACCATGAGAAAAGTCCTAGTACTGACCTGCAATACAGAATTTGCAGTGGGAAGGACAAGTCCATGAAGCAATGGCAAGCAAAGGAAATCAATGTGCAGTAGAAGAAAATGTGCAATACACACAAAATAATTTATTTCAAGCCTGCTCAGAAAAAAAAATCAGGGACAAATCCAAAGCTTGGAGCTCAGAGCTTCTCACTGAGTGGTATCATTCTGAACTGCCTTTGGAAAGGTGTGTCACTTGTTCTCTAGACTGCCACAACACCCTGGGATGCTGTAAAAATAGCTGGCAATGCCTGACTGACAGGCAGGAGACGTGTGACCCTAAATTATGATGTTTTCCTTTTCATGATGAAATGAATGCTGCCTTAGACAGAGGCTGAAATACATCTGTTTGCGGTGGGAGTGCCATTTTAGGCCCGTTTCTTTTGAAACTGGGATTGGAATTGCCAGGGATCAGCAGAGCTACGGGCTCACAAAGAGGGCACTGTCTTTGAGGGATCTTTACATAAGCCCTGCACAACCAAGGCAACAGGAGTTTGCACAGCTGCTGCTGGAAGCAAACATGTACTTTTAGCTGACCTGGGCTGATGACTTCGGGCGTTAAATCTGACGCTTTCCAGATGTACAGACCTCTCCTGGCACAGTCCCCAAACATTCAGTCCCCAGGTAAAAAGGAAAATAATAACAATAATAATAGCAATAATAAAAGGGCACTGTAAATACCACAGTGTAGTGTATATTCCAGAGCTGACATTTACAGATCTCATGGCCCAGTTCGAAGGTGAGTGGCATTATCCTCTCCTAAGAGCTGTGTTTTGACCCACATTTGATTCAGAGTGCTGCATGTGTCCCGTCTCTGGTCAAGCACCTTATTCAGAAAAGGTGGCTGAATATCTAGAGCTCTTATTGCCTGCTGGGAATTGGCGACTATCTGTCTGTAAGCACAAGACCCCCGGTGAACAGCCCTCAATCTGTGCTGGGGCCCAGGAGCATGCACAGGACATGCATCTTGCCAAACAGTTGACAAGCTAAGCTTTATGATTCATGGCAAAACTGAACCTTGCACATCAAGGGACAGACTTACGAGTGAGGATGGGATGGGATGCTTGTGAAGTATTGTCACTGGACAGGAGACAGGGAGGGGGCTGGCTGCTCCCCCACATCATGTCCTGACTCCATCTGTGCTGCTGCAGGTTACAAGCTGTGCTGCAGAAGTCACTGATGACTACACACCAGGCTTTGGGATGACATTGTTCACCTGATTCTCAGAAGGAAACGGAACCTCATCCTTGCTCCAGACCCAGTATAAATTGTTTTCCTCCCTGGATTGGTTATTTTTAACAGTAATTCCCTCCTCCATTCATCCCTGCAGCTCTTGGATGTTGAGATATTCTTAGGGAGGGCGATGGAAGGGCGTGGGGTGCCTGAAGAGGATCATTTATTTTATTCCATTTTATTTAGGTGTGGTATTTATAAAGGCTCCAAAATTGGCAGCGAGAGAAAGGCAAATATTCTTCTGAAAAGGAGACCGCCTCAACAGAGACAGCTGCACCCCAGCCTCTCCTCATTCTCCCTGCCAGTTCTCTCAAGCGTGACCTGGTTTGAGGACCACCTTCGATGAGATCAAAAGGTGATTTTCCCAGTGCTTGCTCCACATGCCACTTTCACACTGCCTATCAACTGGGTGGCAAGTATGTGAGACAGGAATGAATTCTGGCCTCTCTTAGCTGAACCATGAATAACTCCAGGGAAGGCAATGGTGCAATGAAGGTCAAATTAGATCTGAGGGAGCCTACAAAGCCCTAGAGATGTGTTCTTGCCATGGTGATCTGGGGCATCCATGGAAGTGGTTACTTAAAACTATCTGCTTTCTGATCAGCTGGCAGTTCTTTAATCTCTCCAGCCTGGGGGATTGCCCGTTATCCTGGGAAAGGATGCTGAAAATATGAGGCAGACAGCTGCTGAGAGAGGGTCATGTTTGGTGCTCATTTCTGTAGGGCTTTTCAGCTACAGAGCACTAAGCTTCTCGCATCTACTTTCTTCCTCAACTTTCTTGCTTTCTTACTAATTGCAGTGCTGTGAAAGGGAGATTTGCTTCCTTGAAGCGTTACAGAGTGCAAAGTAATGTGCAAAATTTCTGTCTCAGGGGAATTTTTAAGCTTTCTTTCTCTCTGTGTCTGTGAAGAAACACGGATGTTTCCAAATTTTTCATGGAATACAATTTCAAATCACCTTGCTTTGCAGGCAGAAATAGGTTTTACTCTGACATTTTTTGATCAAAAGTAAACATTTTGGCATGCTCCAAATTGATATGCTTCACTTTAGTTTGTTCAATTAACCCAAAAGCTTTGCTTTAACTCCATTCAACCCTGAACGTCAGCCTTGAATTGTATTTTCTCCTGACAGCTCTCATCCACGATCTTAATACCCATAAGAAAAATTTCTTCACTGAAGGGTTGTCAAGCATTGGAACGGGCTGCGGAGGGAAGCGGTTGAGTCACCATCCCTGGAGGTATTTAAAAGATGTGTAGATGTGGCACTTAGGGACGTGGTTTAGTGGGACTTGGCAGTGTTAGGTTTATGATGGGACTCAATCTTAAAGGTCTTTTCCAACCTAAATTATTCTGTGATTCTGTATTTCTCCGTGGACAGTGTGTAGCTGCTATCACATCTCACAGACTGCAGAGTCCACTCTGCATCATGGTGGCTGTAGTCCTCTAGGAAACAGCCTGTAGGAAAGATGAGACATCTAAACCACAGCCCCAGTGAGGCAGTGTACTTATAGGGAAATGAGGCTTTAATGGTTTATTGAACACATTCAAACCAAAACACCATTTTCTGATTTTGTTCCAACTGGTCCTGAAGAAAATATTGCTTCTTGACTTTCCTTAATTGAAAAAAAAAAAAGAAGTGTATTTTTATTTCTTTATTCTGAAAGGAAAGAGGGTTCAAAATCAGGATGTTTTTCTCCCTGAAAATTTCAATTTTGTGAAAACTGCCTCTTTACTGGGCAGCCTTCCCAAAGGGAATCCCCAGCCAGCCCCAGTGCTAATATCAGTGCACAGTCTTTGGAGCCGATCCAAAGGTCATTCACACCATTAGACATTTTTATCGTGGACTTGAATAAACTTTGGACCAGGCTCTTTTGGCAGGAGCATACACAGTCTGGAAACCTAAAAATAAATCCTGATTTGGAGCCGTCCACAGCTTTTCAGCAGCCATGATGGTACATAGGTATGAGCTTGTCAGAGAGAAGGTGATGAGGTGACTTGGCCACCTCTGTGGCCAGAGTATCTTCTGCTGTTTGTTGAAATAAATAAGGGGGAAGATAGCATTCTGCAAGCTCTGTATTAAGATCTCTTGATGAAGACTTTCTCTGTGAAGCATCAACCCCAGAATGTTTAGATAGAAGATATTGTCTCGAGAAATTATCTGGTTTTCTCTTCAGGAAGTTTTGCAGCAGTAATAGTTCTTGGAATATGTAACACTTTCATCCTCAGTCCTAGGAAATGGAGAGGTCCCTCTGCGATGCGGTTTGTCAGCAACAGTAGTTTTGCGGGCCAGAAAAAGGTGCTGTCCCAAAAGAGAAGAAGAACTGGTCAAAGCACAGAATTTGCACTTTTCCTTATTTGTATCCTGTCCATGCTCTGAGAGGTTCACAGGAAGAACTGAGAGTGAGAAGAGTGAGAAGAAAACCCTTGGTCACAATGAATCATGATCCTCTCATTCACCATGCCCGTTCCTCTTGCTGTGCACAGTGAAGGGATTGCTCTGCAAATACTGACAGCGAATCTCACGCTGTAATTACCATGTCTAAACCCTTTCACCTGGAGCTTGCTCCAGCTTTCTGCAATGACACGATTCATATCTGTGTGCGGCAAAAGCAAAGCGTTTCCAGCATCTCATTTTTATTTCTACTGCCACAAGTGTTTAATTGTGTCTGTTTCTGCTTGCTGGCTGATAAATCATTAGAGCTGAACACAAGTGACTGGTCACTTGCTGAGGTTGTACGAGTGGCCACACTTTCTGCGACATTGTTTAGATTCAAAACAAACAATAATTCTAATTTGCACAATGTATATTTAGTAGTCCAGGTGTAATGTATGTAGTCAAATTTGTGCTGATTTTCATGGTCTAATGCATCTTTGACTCAATTGGGAAATTGGGTGTGCAGAAAGTTGCAGGATTTTTGGCTTTATGGACCCTTCCGGGGGTCAGTAGGTCTCTGTGGGGCTGCGCTTCTGAAAAAGGCAATTCTAATGGAGAAGGAGCGTGCTTGGCATATGAGATCTGGGAGGATACAGGGAAGAATAGGTGGTTGTACCATGTCGGGATATGAAGGCAGAGGAAGAGAGACAAGGTGATGAGGAGAGATGGAGAAAGTTACAGGCTCTTGGTCAGGTGGCAATGGGCTTGCTTATGCCAACAGCTTGTGGTGGCTGCCAGTCCTAATTCCCGCAGTGCTAGTGACAGCATCCTGCTGGAGCAGTGTTGTTGGCTGTGGTCAAGCCACCAGGCAGTCCATCCAAAGGGCTCCATCTTTAGCAGGTTGGTCCATTTCCTTCCTATGCATCTTTTTCCATCCATCTGGGTACCAGATATTTTGTTTCCTACCCACAACAGGAAAGAGTTTGCCTCGTCTATGAGGTTAATAGCAGCCACTCTTCTTTTCTGTGGGTCCTTTATCAACTGATTGCTGCAATTTTCCTGATTCCCAAGACAGCTTTCACAGCTGTGGCAGTCTCTGTTTAAGCGTGTTAAGTTGTGGCAGTAATAGTGCTGGCCCTGGTGAGAACACAAATGTGTAGTTTGTTGATCCTGGACTGCAAAGCAGTACTACTGCCTGGCAACTATACCGCAAGATCTGGCAGGCAGACCTATTTCCAGCACACTTCTCTGAAAGGGGAAAGGGTGTTTTCAAATTTCTTCTTTCCCTCCCTCTCCTTCAAGTCAGAGCCTGCCAGGAAGCTTTGAAGAGAAGCTCTCGTGCTCATCTGTGCCTCCCAAGCTGAGTGTGATGGCTGGGCTTTCTCCAGGACTTGGACACCCAGCAAGGTTTGCTGGGTCTCAGCAAGTAGGTGTGGGTCACTGTAAGTTGAAGGTAAGCCAAACCCCAGCACGTGGGGTGGAGAAGGAGAAGAAATGTTGTTCTGCTAGTGTGTGTTTTTGAGGGACTCCTCCTGCCAGAAGTGAGAGTCACTTCTAATCATCCAGTGGACAAACAGGCTAATTCTAAAAGTAGGAGCCAGGGTGTCAGATGCGTGTGTTGTCATACATTGCAGGGAACTTCACACACTGGTACCCCATCACTGGAGAACTGAAGCACTCGCCAAATGTGCTTGGCTGAATCAGGACCTCTGCTCAGTTGTCCTGTGGCTTGTTGTGAATTACCACTGCTGAAGGGCTGTAGGGACACATTGAGAGCTGGGGACGTGTCACACCTCCGCTCTACATTGTGCAGGGCTGTGAAGTAGCTCATATGGGTACCTCAAGAGGGAAAGCTGCAGATTTCTGCCCTTTACCACTGGTATTTCCTGAATCTACAGCGTTGAACCCAGGGCCTCTACATCCGAGACAGGTTACATACATTTCTTCTATGGCTGTATTTTGCGTCTGCCTTAGCGGGATTGTCCTATCTGACAGGGGGAGGCAGAACATGTGGGGAAATGGGGCTTATGAGCTGTGTCTGGCGCTGGCGCTTTGCCACCATCCCCTCTACAAGGAAACCTGCAAACCCTTTTTGGGAGCAGCATATTGTCGTAAGCACAATCATGTGTTCAGTGGATAGAGCAGTTAAATGTGCGTGTTAGGGGCCAGCTTTTCATTGAAGCCTGGTCCCATTTCAGTCTCTCTCCTGAATGTTCAGTGTTCAGAGGCCTGAGCTAAATATGAGTGAAAATGTGCCAGGGGGCTTCGCTGGGGTTATTCACCAGCAGAACAACTGTGCCAGCAAATTAGGGAGAAAACAAGCACCACCTGATCTGTTCTTGCCCAAGGGCAACATTAATTTATGCATCCTGTTTGCTCTGCACAACGTGGGTACATATATGTTGTCCTGTCCAACCAGCTACAAAAATGCTGCAGAACCTTTGTGACCCCTGGGAGGCCTGGCACTATCTTTTCTTGGGATGTAAGTGAAATGTTTATATCCATGGCACTCAGTGTGAATTAAGCATTGCTACATGGTGGAGCTTTCTGATTTAGGGCAGTCTAGGATTGGGCAAACGCAGAGCACAGAACAGCCATCATGCAGATGTTCCTGTGTTTCTTTGCAATGTTTAAATGATCTGGGTAAATCTGGGGAGCAGCTGCATCATTCATATTGGGGCAGTAATGGGGAGAGGGTGCCCCCAAGGCTACCTGTCATGTTGTAATCCATGGCACGCCTGTCACAACAGACAGTACAAAGGAAGGGAGCTCATTCACCCCTTCCCTTTTTCCTCCTCTCCACTATGGCAGATCTCTTTCTGCCTTTGGGGCAGGGAAACCCCTGTAATTGTTGCCGTGTCAAGTCTGGCATCGTGGGGAAGAATATACAATATTTTTCCCTAAGAAACTGCACACTTATCTCACCTCCTAAACCAAACCTCCTGTGGACTTGCTCACTGGTTTCTCCCCACTGCAGATCCAAGGGAGGAAGGCAGCTAAACCTACAGGGCAGCTCTTCCCATCCATTTTCTGAGCCAACAGTGATCAGCTGCACAGTGATCTCACATTGGTCAGAACAACTACAACGGCTGCTCTTGTGAGCATTGTTGCCTGGATGCCTCAGGGCGTGTAGCCACCGGAGAAGACAAACATGCTAGTTGTAGGGGATTTAGCTAGCCCAAGGGACATTAGTCGTGGAGGCCTGGCAGCCCAGCAGCTAACATCAGGAGGTAACAGGGCCTGAAGGGCTGAGCTGGTGAGGTGGACTAGTATCCTGGTGTCTTTGCATAAAGCAGTCCTGCAATTGTTTAACCCTGCAGGTCTTCATAAAGGAGCAAAGCACTGATCCAATGTAGTTAAAGTGACACTGCTTCCTATCAGCCCAGGGGTCATTTTTCAAGTGCACCCTCAGGGTCTATGAATTCTAGGCAGTTTCTTCATTAATTTACCCTTTACAGCTATCATGTCTCTGACCTGGTTCTAGAGTGTCTTTCACAGCCTGCAACATCAGATTTAGCTGTCAGTGCTCTTGTGAAGATGAAAAGCTTTCACTCCTTATAGCGACAGCATGTCTTTGGTTCAGAACTGGGTTGGGATGTCAGTTTGCCTGACTGTCAGAGTTTGCACGAAACATGCCCAGGAACACATCACCTACCCCCAAGGTACAGCCACCTCAGGGTGAAAGACAGCAGCTGTTTCATCATTCACATAAATAGTGATAGAAGAATATAGCGTATAGCTGAAACTTCAGAGGGGGATCTGTGTTGGCAAAAGTTAATTGCCCTGTTTGAAAATGGTCTAAAGAGGGAGGTTAATGCACAGGGATTGTACAGGCACAACCTTGATTTTCCATCTGCTTTGATGTCTCAATTAGCAGAACTCAGAGCAAGGACAGAGGGGAGCAACTTCTTGGCTGTTTCCAGCTTTGGGGGGGAAAAAAAGGTTTATTTATTAGAATAGGCAGGTCACAATTTAACCGAGAGATTGTTAAAGGAATTCAGAACCTGTGGGATTTATGACAAGGTGATGAAAGAGGAACTCTGATAGTTACCCAATAAGCTTCTTTTTCCAAGAACATAAAGTTTAAAAAAATAAATTTAAAAATAAGGATTTTTTTTTTTTTATGAATGGGTTCTTGTGGTGTGCAGGCTGCTAACACTATCAACATTGTTTCTGGGGAACGCCAGGCATCTAATCAATCTTCATTCTGCAAGAAAACGTTCCAAATTATACGAAAAACACATGGCTTCTCCTGTTTGCAGGGAAAAACCTGACCTGACCCCATCTGTGCTCCAGAACGACTGAATCCTCATCTTAGGACTAATTCCAGCAAGACCTGTGATCCACTTTCATTGTCCTAGCACTCAGAAGAAGGCACTTGGTGTAAGGATGCATCTTTCCTTAGAAAAAGAGGGAGTTGTTCCACGGAACACGTGGAGGGAAGGATGGGGCTGCAATCATTGCAATGCACGTCCAGGCCATTCCCAGGCTGTTTGTGTCCTTTAGCTTGTAGAGATCAGGACAGATGCATTCCTGATCTTCGCCTGGTGTAGCAAAAGCACTGTTGGCCTCACATTGACTACATCCATCTACTCCATCCTCTGAGAATTGTGTCCTGTTCCTTGGTGGGGGCAGTGTTCAGAGTTCATTGCATCAGGACAGTATCAGCCACTGTTTAAGAGACAACTCTTGGCTGCCTCCAAGGCCAGGTTTGTTGCCCATCAAGGCTGTGAACCAGCAGCCCAGCTGTGGGACAGCTGGAGGCTACCCTTCAGCACACTGCAATGCCTAGGCAAGTCCAGACCACACAACGTTAGCAGGCTTTGCTGCGCACCATCTGGCCTGCTCAGGTAGGCAGTTTGCTGCCTGGAAATCCTTGCTGTGGGGAGGAGGCAGACAGAGATCAGCCTGGAGGCCTCCAAGGCCATTCCTCAATCCTCTGTTTAACAGCAGGGGACAGCATTGAAGAGTTTTGTGAGGGACAAATTAGGGTCATTCTGGTATTTTCCAGATGGCTTCCGTCTCAAAAGGGGACCAGTGAAATTAGTTGTCCGGCATCAGCGATCAGGGCAGAGACACAACTCTCCTAAGCCAGCACTACAGTCCTCCCTTCCTAACTAACTGCTTGAGCTTGTTTCCCCTGGAGACTCCTTGCTGCCAAAGTCATCCACACAGGTTCCATTCCTCTGTCAGATGCTGGCATGCTATCTGCTCCTGCTCAAACGCTGGCCTGTGGGAGGCCAGCCCTTGCTGGTTGCTTCCGTAGAGCATGTTACAATCCGTCTTTAAATCGCAGAGGGGTTGGGAGCAGTCATCTTCAGACAGCATCTCTTCCAAGACTTGGAGGGCAATTCCTTTCAAGTGGCCTTTACACACAGACACATCATGCCACGGACATGGTGGGTGTAAAATAAATATTTGTTATATGTATATATGTAAAAATGCAAGTTCACAAGGCAAAGGCAAATTTCCTTTGAAGAAAAGGGCCTTCTGCTGAAAAGATGTTATCCTTTGAAGACTAGCAGCTTGTCTCATAAATTACCCTGCTGTTTCCTCAAGATCTTGTGCAGAAGTGTGGTGCATGCTGGTCAGTAGTTTCAAAGCCCGGTTCAAACTAAAGCAAACTNCAACAAGTCATCTCTGGAAAGCAACTGAACTGTGAATAGCTCTGGAGATCAAAAGAAAAAAGCTACAGACAAGACAAATCAGTAGGCAATTTAGAAATAGACTGCATGACAGGGCTTGCATCCAGTTTTCAAACTCTAGCAGACATGGGGGAGGATTGTAGGTCCCAGATCTTGACTAATGAGAATGGAGAGTAGTATGTAAATAAAATTGAAGGCCACATGATGTAGCAGAGCACTAGACTGGGATCCCTCAGGTGGCTGGACTAGCTGGGCCACTGGAACTTCTCCATGCCTCATTTTTCCCAGTTGTATGATGGAGGACATACCACTCTCTTTTGCAACACACTTTGGAGTGAGCAGGAGTAATTAACTTTCTCTCTTTAGTGAATGGATGCATCTTGCCAGAAGTGAAACTAGGTAAGCTGGTCTTTAGATCTGTGGTGGCTTATCTAAATGCAGTAAAGTGCCTGCATCCTAATTTTCCCCGTCCCTCTTTTTCATATGAGAGGGTGTGCCAGGACACTTCATCTGTGCTGGAGATCAAAGTAATGATATGGTTTGACTTCTTCTGTGTTATAGCAGAATGAGGAAGTCCCCAGTGAGTTGGTAAACACACATGAAAGAATGGCAAGACCTGAGCCAACCACTTTCGAGCACTGAGGCAGTCCCATGTAGATCCAGAATGCAACTTTTGATCCAAACAGTAATTTCAGTACAGATTAATTAAGATCTCACTTGCAACATTGTCATCAACAGCATTAAATCAATCCTGGACACTCTGTAGCAACCTTAAAAATAATTTATTTTTTCTAAGCAAGGGCAAGTTACCTAAAGTTTGGTTTTGTACCCGTTGCATATAATTGCTCAGTAATTTTCAGGGACATGTACAGAAAGTTATAGGCTGTTGCATGGCATAATGGAACAAAAGCACCTGCGCTGGAATGATAGGCACTGATGAGACTTACCAAGAAAATAGCTGCAAAACTGTAGGATAGGCCAGTAACATCCTTCCGCAAGGGAAAGCCTGGTTCTGAACCCATGTGTATTCAGTGTCTGTTCCACTCTGGCTCAGCCACAACACCTGGCTTTCTTGCATAAACAGTGCAAATCCTCATGCGCTTCTCTAGCTGTGGAAGAAAGTACGTCCTGACCGCTCCTAAAGGCACTTTCGCATGCTGGCAGATCAAAATCATCTGGATAGAGGTTCACTTATCTTTGCATAAATGCATAATGCACCTCGATTACTGTGTTCAGTTTTGGGCCCCTCACTACAAGAAAGACATTGAGTTGCTGGAGTGTGTCCAGAGAAGAGCAACAAATCTGGTGAAGGATCTGGAGAACAAGTCTTATGAGGAGCGGCTGAGGGAACTGGGACTGTTTAGTCTGGAGAAGAGGAGGCTGAGGGGAGACCTTATAGCACTCTCTACAACTACCTGAAAGGAGGTTGCAGTGAGGCGGGTGTTGGTCTCTTCTCCCAGCTAACTAGTGATAGGACGAGAGGCAATGGTCTCAAGTTGCATCAGGGGAGGTTTAGATTAGATATTGGGAAAAATTTCTTTACTGAAAGAGTGGTCAGGCATTGGAACAGGCTGCCCAGGGCAGTGGTGGAGTCCCCATCCTGGAGGTGTTTAAAAAATGCGTAGATGTGGCACTTTGGGACACGGTTTAGTAGGCATGGTGGTTTTGGGGTGACGGTTGGACTTGATGATCTTAGAGGTCTTTTCCGACGTTAATGATTCTATGATTCTATTAATTTCTGAAGCATCTGTTAAACAATCCATAGACTTTTAAGGTCAGAAAAGGCCATTAGATCATCGTCCAGTCTAAACCCTGCTGACACTGACCACAGAAATTCATCCGCGTGCCCAGCAGTAAAGTACACAGTATGTACATGTAGTGGTAAGTGTCAGCAGCGAACAGCAAAATCCAAGTTCACTTGCAAATGATGCTTGGATGAGGAAGTTCATGGTATCTTTGCATCCTGGATTAGAAAGTTCGTGGTATCTTTCTATCACTGCTATCTCTTGGGTTTTGGGGTCAGTAAAGGCTGCACCTGCAGGACAGTCTGTAACTTGGAAGGAAAGATAAGCACGTTTCTGTTGAGCTTTCTAACACGTGGGCTGGTAACCGTGGAAAAGATCACCCGTTGAACTGAAGGCACTCTGGGTCATCACTAACAGATCACCTTGAAGCTGCCAAATGAGGAACTGCATTTAGTGGAGGGAAAGGCTGCAGGCAGTAGAAACCAAGCTTTGCTCAGGAGCTGGTAGTAAATGGAGGTAAATGAACTCTCACTAGTCAAAGCACCTCAAAGTGTTGGTGGCCTGGAATTTAAGTGTCCATGGACAGTGTCGTGACTAAGAGCTACGACTGGGTTTCAGAAGGATTTGGGATCTGTATCTATGGTTTTTGGGACAGGAACAACACAGTATCTGACAGAAGGAACAGAAGATGCTGTGAGCAGTACCTTCTACTGAGATATTCTGGCAAAACTAGTTACTGAGTTTCAGCCTGCTGAGATCCTCATGTAACAAAATCCTCTTCAGTTGTTTACACCATAAACTACAACCATGAAGGCTGAAATCTGTCCTCATGTGTTTTCTCTCTTGTACAACTGCCGTCCCTGCTTCTACCCAATGCAGCTGTGCTTCAGGCAGTCAGCTGGCCCTGAGTGCATTAACAGGCCTTAATGGCCCTGACCAGCCTCACCTGGGGTGCACACTACCCTCTCTGCTGGTGGGCCCTGTGACTCCATTTAAGCTCAGACTGGAGCTCCTGGTCTCTGTTTGAGTTATGTTGTAGGAGTGCATACTACTACTTCCTCTAGCAAGCCATGCCAGTGCCTGGCTGTGGACCTTGCTGGGGTGGTCCCTGACCTGTTGACTCTGTTCTTGTCTTGACTTTGGATGTGCCTTGTCACAATGGACTTGCTTCGTGATGACTGGACTGTGTCTAACCCTGACCTGACTTCCCAGCTTGACCTTGGACCTGGCCCATCAGCATGAGCTTGCCTGATGATCTGGATCTAGCTGAAGTTGGCTGCCATCTCCATGTCTGCCCTGCTTGCTTCACTTAGGTATTGTGGGGCTGGGTGCTGGTTGGAAAGGGCCTGGTATTGCTGGCCTTGTTACCGTGCTTGATATTTGGCTCCCTGTCCTGGACAGTGACAAATCTTTATGCATGTTAGCAAGGGAAGTATCTTGAATAACTGTAGCCTTTGAGGTCACAGCATCCTCAGGCTTTACTTGCTTTCCTGTCCAGATCTGCTTAAGGCTGTGCTTGTTTCAAGACTGGCCCTTTCTTGCTGCTATCTGAATGGGGCAGCAGGTGTCTGGAGGAGTCTCCACATACAAGCATCTACGACAGTATGGAGCTACTTCTTGTGTGCATATCTGAGTCACATCTGGATTGTTAGGCAAGGCATCCATAATCTCAGCCTACCAGTGCCAAGCACACTGGCATGCTGCTGCCCTGAAGCTGGCTGTATGCTGTCCTCCATCAGGACCTTGGCTGTACAGTCCAGGTCTCATCACATGTGTAGACAGTGTTAGCTGGTGAGTAGCTCCAGGTTTTGGTGCAAGGCTCTTTGTTCCCACGAAAGAGAGAGAAATAAAAGAAGTCCTCTGAGGTGAACCTGCCTGTACAAATGTTTTCCTACTCATTGAATGTTGTTCTAAATAGAAAACACCTGCTATTTGGCTAAATACACCTCAAGGAGAAAGAGGTAGTGTCTAGGGCAGGTAAACCTGCCTTGACCTTCTCAGAAATGTTTGGAAAAGCAGAGTCGACTGGAACATCCTAACTACTGGTGCCTCAGCACTGCTGCACTGGTCTTTGTTGCCTAGAAGGCTTGGTTACCAGTATTTGTATGACCAAATTGAATGCCTGGTATATTTGGTGGTGTGTACAGGCTCGAATGTCTCTCAAGGGACCAGTCTGTCTCATCAGCTACAAAATGAATTTCTGCCAAGGCAGTTATCTGAATGCGGTGCTGAAAGTAACATACTCTAGGTGAGGGATGAAGAAATACTTTACTGTATCGTGACACCCATCTGGCCTTGGACCAGGTTTACCCTTCTCTTGACAATCAGCTTTATGTTTTTTCTGGAGTGCCAGGATCAGGTATCATTAGAGGCCCTGGCATTCAATGTGCTGCACAGCAACCCTCTCAAAATTTATGGGGCAAAGGTAGGTCAGGGAGATGTTGAAGGTGTTCTGATTTGAGTGACTACAAAAGCAGTGGCACGTGTCCCCTGATGACTGTTCCTGGGCCCTGTGAACAAGTGGCTTTTCCTAGGTCAAAATTGGGGCAGGGTGAGGCCTAGATTGCTTGACTGTTGGTTCTTCTAGCCCTCCATGCTATAAAAAAACACCAGAATTTTATTTATCCAGGAAACCAAGCCTGGTCTGATAGCCAAACTGGTTCCCTGAATAAGGAAAGAAAAAAACATCTATTGACCCCTTTCTGTGGAATAAACATGTGCTTGTTCTCTCCTTCTTAAATAATGTTAAGGAAAACTGAGAAAATTCAGCAAGAAATCTGTCCTGCCCTTTCTTTGTCTACCTTCAGTGTGTTTTTGTTTCTTTCCAAAACCGTTAGATTTCTAAACAAAGAGAATTGGGACTTTGTTTTGAATTTCTTGGCTCTTCTCAGTTCATGTCTCCCTGGCCATTCCTTTATTCAGACAGAGGCTTTTGTATGCAGTATATGAGGTTGAACCGAGGGCAAATATTATTACAGTCTCATGTTCTGAATCGACACCAGCCAAGCCTCCCTCTGCACTGCTCTAGCAGGATTTCATGTCAAGTTGTTCCCCTTCTCCAAAGATCTGACTGTGCCCTTCAGCACAGACATCTGAGGCCCTTTGATTCTGCAGGGCAGGACAGTGGACAGTGTTGTTGAGAGAAAAACATTGACTTGCAGTCACTACCTGCCTACCTAGGTCTGGGTTGCACAGCTGAAATCTGGGTGCTTTGTCTGGGGATGGTGAGGGCTGACACTTTCAGTGGCCTCAGTCAGGAGAGAGGAAGCAACAGTTAGATCTGGGCCCTACCCATGGATAGGGAGCAGCACAGAGTTCAGAAATTAAACAGGATTGAAGGAAGGCTTCTCCTCCAGGGACAGGGTGGAAAGAAATAACTGAAGGACAACATTGAAGACAAGCCTTGAAGGTGCTAATAGACTATTCATTATCTCTCTCTGCTTCTTTCATCTGACTCTTCTACCATTTTGCCTTTTCTTGATGCCTTCCTTTCAGCTGTTCCACTAATTACTTCCTTGCTTAACTTTGAAGCCCTCAATTTATTTTCCCTTTCAGCTGGTTAATTGTTTTCATCCTTTGCTGTCCTCTTTGGCAGGAGCAAAGAGAAGGAGATGATAAGCAGGAGAAGAGGTGTAGATGGAGGAGGCTCGGCCAGTAAGGAAACTGGTCCCATCCCTTTGTGATGAGAAGGGTTCACATCCTGAAGAGACTCTTGCTCTAGTCCGACATTCCTGCAATGGCAAGCACTGTGATGTGCTGTTGCTGCGGTGGAGTACTTTGTTGGGAGAAACCTTTGGTGAGTGTTTTCAGTTTTTCAGGGGTATTGCCCCTCCTTGGTCTTTGGTAGCACATGAACTGAGATTTGACAGAAGCTATAGGCACTAGTAAAGCTGTGAGATATACTGAAGTGCTAAATTTGATACTGGGAGAGGAGAGGGAACTCCATATGGCTGCCTCTGGGCTTTAGGAAAAGGGCACTTAACTTCACAGTTCAGTGGAGTATGAAGCATTACGAGCCAATAACTGCAATATCCGTCTAACTGCTCAACCTGCCCTGTCCTGCATCCCCATCAGGCTCCACTGATGTTTCTGTTGACCCATCACTTCCACTGCTTTGCAGTTCATGGTTCAAATGCAGCCTTCACCCTGGTTTCTGATGGCAGCCTGCATGCAGATATAGCTAGATGTGGGTCTGGCTCTCCCTGGGGGCTGGTTCTTCTTTGGTGTGACTGCTGTCTCCTGTGAGCTATTTGGCAGGGCTTGTTTAATCTTGTGCGCTTTGGACAGTTTCCAGACTCTGCCTTTTTCTGCTCCTTGCAGACTCAGAGGCTAATATTCACATTGCTTTAATTCGTTCTTCAAATGAAACCCAATTGTACCTGTAGGTGCCTGGCTGTGAAGTCAGTAATTTACTTCACAGTAGCTTAGCATGTTTTTTAGATGCCTGTTTTGCTATGGGGTTTCTGTTCATTGTGAGACTATGCAAACCTGTAAAACAGCACTGGAAAGAATTTCTTTGGAAAAGAGGCCCAAGGTGAACCATACGTCTCTTTCTGTTCACCCATAGGGCCATAAAAGAACTAAAGAGTTGGTGCTGTTTTACAAGCTTTCCAAACTTGTAGGCTCTGCCTTAGTTGGTTTGCGTATTGGGTAAGGATCTGGAGAGAAAGGGGCAGACGATGTAACATGGGCCTTCTATCTGCATTCTCAAAATATGGTACCAGTGTGGTTTGTATGAGGTAGGATGAGCTTCAAGTGTCAAAGCATCTCTAATCTCAAAACATCTCCCTAGCCCTGATTAGAGACTCTAAAATTGCTTCCTTTGTGAGAACCATCTTGTCTTCTGCAGCCTCTCTAGTGACACTGCATTTTTCCATGTCCTGTGCCCCTGTCCTGCACCTGGTTTGGGCTGTCCCTGCCCACATAAAGCAAGTTCTCTGGTAGAGACTGGAAATGCTTCCTCAGGGGAGATTTCCTCAGTGACCCAAACTAAAACAGAAGCCAGCGCTTCAGGGCATACATGTTGGCTACTGACTCGACCCCCGTGGTAGCTAGCAGGGTGAAGTTCAGATGCTCTTTGGTTCTCATTTGCACTGGTTTGTTGTTACTTCTCTGCTCCTCCAGAGATGAAGGCAGCAAAGCTGGACACTATGGATGCAGGCCTGTTTTGCCAGGGCTGTAGAGACTTGCTGCACAGATTAGATGTGTGCTTTCATACTGGGGTAGACTGAGAGCAGCATCACTGAAATCAGTGAAGTAGTGCTGGTTAATTAATTGGGGAAACAATTGAGATGGGGAAAGACTCAGAGCAGTGGGCCAGAGAAGGAGGGGCTTGGGCTGAGAGGAGGCAGGGAGACTGCATTTCATTCTGTTCCATGCCAGTGGTGCTGTAGAGCCATCGGCAGAGCTGCACAGAGTAAATGTGCTTGGAGGAATCGGAGCAGCAGCTGCTGGCAGCCACAAGAGCAGTTGTGCTGAAGTGGGGGAAGCAGCCCTGCACAGCCTATGAGGACTCCATGAGCAGTAGTAGGTTTATGCTGCAGCAGCCAAAACTTCAGTTTAAACAAACCAAAAGCTGTCCAACGTCAAAGCTGCAGGCATTCATCAGCCTTCATAGAGGCAGTGTGTCCTGGGGCCAGATGGGACCTTTGCCCTGAGGCTTCATTCCTGCAAGAGCCCTTGGTTCCCAACTGGGTTAAAATTCTAGGCAGTCTTCTGCACAAAGCCTCACTGACCTGAAGGGATCTGCTTCTGAGGCTGCTTGAAGCAGGACCAAGAGTCTTTGTGGAACAATTCTACATACCCAGCATGGACACAGCAGCACCAGTCCTTTTATAGCGGCTAAATTGGAGTCCTTTCCAACCCATGTGTTTTTACTTGGTCCTCAGATTTGTGGTCCCCAAATGTAACAACCCGCTTTCTTTCAGTTATGTTTTTGCATCCGTGTCTTTAAAACAAAAAAGCAAATGATTTCAAAGCTTTCTCTGTGTTAGGACTGTCTTTCTGGTGGTGTGGCTTAGACTGGATTGCTGTATTCCATGTAACTCTGAGTAATAAATGGTGTTTGCTTCATTGGCAATATTCCTCTCTGCTGGCTACCCACTTACAAAGTAATCAACTACCCTTAGCTTTAATAGGAGGCTCAAGCAATCTGATGGGGACTGACTTTTCTCAGATGGAGTGCTTTGAAATGAAGAGAATCAAAGGACACTGCTGCTTTGCTGGGAACAGGACAGAGTCACCTCCCTTGATAATGTGACGTTCATTATGACTTTCTAAGAACCAAACAAGGCTACACTTTCAGCTCTGAAATCTTGGTAACCTCAGGCTCTTGGAAAGCCCTATTTCATTTAGATTCTGGCATTTACTTTTGTTTGCTCGGATTATAAAGACCTTTTTATTCTGATCCTCAAGAGATGTTTACCATTCAGCACATGTGGTCTGCGTTGCTCACACTAAAATCTTTTGAGGACTTGGCAATGCTTTTCAGTTCTCTGATCAATGCTGGCTAAGGAACAATGGCAAAAGCCCATGAAAGTCTGTTGCCCAAAATGTGCTGCCCCTGTTCTGATTAACTACCAACCTCAGCTGAGGTAGGGATTGCTGGCTTGGTTTTTTTTTTTTCAGCAGTGCTGGTGCAAATCTGGAGTCACTGTGCTGAACTGAAAGCAGGTGCATCAGTGTAAAACCAGAGGACAACTTTGTTAGCTGCGTAGATGTCTGCACACAAGGTGAAGATCCGAGTTTTGCTTTCTGCCCTTATTTACAGCTTAGTGCTTCTGTGCACTGTTGGCACTTTTCTTTGGTCAGTTCCATGGGCAGCTGTGCTCTAAAGACGCATAAAGCTGGCACCAAGGCCTCTATCCTGCAGGATCCAGCCTGGACATACTCTGCATTGAGCTTAACTGGAATATTCTGTGCGTGACAACCAAAGTTTGGGACTTGTAATAGCTTTTTCTCTGAGCTCTCTGTACTTAGGGTGTCAAGAATCAAGACTTGGCTCAGCCCCTCTGTGCACAGTTGAGTGGAAGGATGTTAATTCAGTGGGAGAAAACATCGCCTTCCTGTGGCAATTCTAGTTTAGCAGCTGGGAAACTTGTCAGTCAGAGAAGCAACTTCCCGTTGCTAAATATTGCAGTTTAAATGGCTAGGAGAGGTGTTTGTGAAGGCAGGGGGATAACTGGTCACGCTGGCTTTTGAAGAGCAAGAGGATGAGGTGGGGAAAGCCGTGAAAGGTTTACAATGACTGCTGAGAAAGTCATAGCAACAAAGTCTGAAAGAGAGCATTTTGCTTGTGCCCTGGATCAGCCTGCATTCCTAAAGAAGCTATCGTTGGCTGAACATGTAAGATGCAGTGGAGTCTCTGAGCTGACATGTTCCACTGAGAAGGTGCTGCACAGTGGAATTGAATCCATATATGCAAGGAGAGGTCAAATAACTGCTTTTCCTAGTGATTAAATCCCAATAGCTGCATCAGCACAGCTACACAAGGGATCTCTCCTTTTTTTACACCTACACTAGCACCGTCATAGGTATTAATTTTAGAGGGTAATCTATGTATCTGCACACATGGGTTAGAGCTGACTGCTGATCTGAACCTGCATTTAAAGCTTTTGATGTGCCTGGAGCTCTGCCTTTATAAGCTGCCTTTCTTGTAAAAGAGCTAAAATAACAGAATGAATCCTGTTCCCTCCACCCTGAACTGTGGCATTTGTGGATCAGGTGCAGAACTTGTCACCTTTTCCCATCAAGAGTGATGTGAAGTTGTGGGATTCCCAGTTTGGGGTGGAGGAAGCAAGAATCAGGTCTATTAGTGGCCATAGGCAGTGGCCAATTTATAAAGAGTTACCCTTAGCTGGCCTTTGTACATGCTTGAGGGCCCACACTCCACCTCATGCACAGAGGTCTGCTCACCACAGGACTGGCGTGTTGGCTGTTTGTGGCAGTGAAGGGGAGAAAGCAGGCCCTCAGCAGTGTTCTGGTAGGACCATGCTGCTGGAGCAGCTCCTGTGGAGAAGGAGCAGAGGTCCTAGGAGTCCTCACTGTGGAGTAGGCCCTGACCCTGCTGGGCAGGGAGCTGTGAAAATGCAGAACATAAAACTGTCCCCAGCCAGATGGCTTCCAGTTGCACAAGCACTACTGCACTGAAGCACAGCCGTAAAATAACTAGGTGGCGTTTAATTTCACTGATGGTTTTGTGTGGCATGTAGAGGCCGTAGCTTAGCAAGGCACCTGCCTAAAATTAAGCACACTGCTACCTCTATGCCCTGCTTTGCTTTACTGAATTGGAGTAAAAAGAAGTCTGGTTCTCTTCCTATCAGTTTATTCAAGCAGCAAAGAAAAATAACTATCCACTGTGCTGGCTTGCTTGCACCTCTTGGATTCTGTGCCTAAAGAAAAAAAAAAAATAAAATAAAAACTAGAGGGTGCGAGTGTGGGGTGGGGGGAAAGTTCGTCACTTCCTCAGGAAACACCTATAACAACAGCACTTGGAAAAAATATCCAAGAAAACCTCTCCTGTTTTGATTAAAAAAAAAAAAAAAAC
>Ga0065711_1003348_pt1 | contig 28439 bp, 41 predicted proteins | sample Hoacrofraction12_FD_59098 | JGI IMG/M metagenome (GOLD analysis project Ga0065711, IMG submission 59098) | Hoatzin crop microbial communities from Cojedes, Venezuela - Epithelial fraction 12 v2 (version 2) | ecosystem: Host-associated > Birds > Digestive system > Esophagus > Crop | place... | reverse complement strand
CCCAGCCCGCCTCTGAGGTGTGAAGCAATTAGGGTTGGGATCTGATGGCTTTAATGAGGGGAGTTCACACAAGATGGCCACGATGTCGCTTTTCCAGGGCGATGTGAGATGCCCTTTGCCGCTCGGTGCAGAGCAGGGAGCAGTCGGTGACGCGGTGCACTGGGGCACGTCGGTGCACGGGCATCGCTGCGCGTCGTGTCTGCTAACGAGCACCGGGAAGGAGCCGGGGTGCAGGCTGCTCCCCGCGGGACACCCCAGCCCCCGAGCCCCGCACACAGCCTCTCTCATGCAGAGCAGCATGGGGAAACCCATCGTTTCCCGTCTCAACACCTGGATTTCAGGAACCCCCACGCTGTTCAAAGCCAGAGACGGGAGGAAGCCGCTCCTTTGCAGACCATCCCCTTCCCTGACCGCGGGGAGCCGGAGCAGGGTCCCGCTCCCTCCGTGCCCCACAAAGCCACCCCACAGCTGGTGCAGGACTCAGGTTCACAGGGCTGGAAAACCAAAAGGAGCTGAGTGGGAGCATTTTGGGGGTGCAAAGCTGAGCTCCCCGCACTCCCTGGCCCCATGCTCTCTCCTGCCGCTGGCAGCAGGATGCTCCCAGCCGGGCTCATGTCTGACACACCATAGCAAAGCCCTGCTACTTCACAAGGGTTTTGGGGTTTTTTTGTGGTTGTGGAGTTGGATTCTGCTGGGATGTAAACAGGTGCAACTTATTGGTTTTCTTCTGAGGCCTGATTTTGGCCCCTAAAGTGTTAAGTGAGTGTTAAGCCCTATAAAATTACCCTTTCAGCTACTATTTCTGCACAAAAGGCTTTCAGCGACAAGATATGCCAAAGCATCTGATGAAGTAATATGTCTATTCTCATTTGTGACATTTATTATTAACAGGGAAAAGAAAAAAAAAACCCAGCCAGAAAGAACTCTTAATTGAAGGACTATTGTGCCGTAGTAACTGCTATTAAATTAATCTGCTGCATTCCTTTCCACCCACACACTTTAAAACTTCCTGGTTATAATTAGAACCATTTAAAACCAATTTGACACTCCTTGGATGATGCAGTTCAGCTGCTTAATATGGTGAAACTTCGGTGAAAGGAGCAGAGAGGGGCTGCAAGCAAGCTGGGGTTGCTCGGCTCTTGCGGAGGATCAAACCTGGGAGCCAACGCTCGTGCACGGGGATGTTCGGTCCCGAGGGGAAATGCAAGGTCAGGCCCGCTCCCCTCCAGTGCCGTGGTCTGTCTCAGTCCTCTGCAGTCATCCCATGGGAGATGTTCCCGTGAGAGCTGCCCAGAGCATCCCTTCCCCAGGGACACCCATGGGTGCTGGGAGGGCTCGGTGATGCTGGTCTTTGCTGGGGGGTGCAAACGCCTTCCCCCCTGTTTTGGGAGGCATCTGGAGCGGTCGCCTCCTCCCCTGAGCAAGGTGATAAATGCACCAAAGCAAAAAATGCACCGATACAAAAGCATTTGGGCATTCAGGTGTGGTAAAAAGGCATTTAACTGCAGGACCGAAAGGTGATTTGTTTGGCAACGGGAGACCTCAGAGGCGTGCTGGTGCTGTGCACCTCTGCACCAACGCTCTGCCCACCTCGAAACCTCGGCTGGGGTTAGGAAACCCTCAGAGGGTGCTGGCCCAGGGCTGGATTTGGGAAGAGTTCTCTGGCTGCGCGGGAGCAGGGCTGTAGCTGTTTGCTGGGAGAATAAACAGAGAAACCACCAGGCCTGGCTGAAAACTGGTGCTGAGCCCCTGTGGGTGTCACTTCTGCAAATCTGTTCCTGCTCGGCCGCCTTTATCTGTCATTCTTGTAACCACCTGGGTGGCATTTCACTGGTATCTGCAGGGCCGCCCGTAGCTCTCGAGCACATCCCCGACCACCTCAAGGCAAAGCCAGTTCCTCTAACCGGCCCTGGAAGATCCCGTTAGTCACGGTATCTTTACTGTCACCTTCTGTTTCCTTCTCCATTTGGCTTTCAGTTTTGCGACATGTGTTAACCAGGACTGTGTGCCGGATCCAGACCCGGCCCCGCAGCTTCCTCAGCCGCCGCTGGGACGATTTCCTCCCAGCACCCACCTTGCACCCGTCCACCCGGCAGCCAGGGGTGTGACAGCTCCAGCTCTTACAATTTTGGGGAAAATATGGTGTTTTTCACTTTATACCCTTCATTCCATGAGTTTTTCCCTTTGAGGAAGGGCTGCAATGAAAACCTCGACAGCTCGAGCGTTGCCCCCGGTTCCCTCCGCTGCAGCTCGGTTTCAGGTTCCCGCTCAGCCCGTGGGGCCATGGCTTTCTGGACGTGATGTGCACAGAAATTTGGGCTGCCGTGGGGCCGGTGACGGCTCCAGGCCCGGCTCGCTGCTGCTGCCAGCTCCCCCCCTGCACTGTGTACAGCTCCAAGCTTATATTTAGCCATTCTGGCCAGCACTATTTGCCCTCTTTTCAGGGTCAGACCCCCTCTTTCCCATGCCAGCACCTTCCTTTGACCTTGTTGTTCTCCCTCCCGCTGATGTTTTCCATCTCTCCCAGATGCCCTTAACCACCCTGAGCTCATCCTCATCTTCCTCCCTCCTGCTGCCGCATCCAGGGCTCAGCGCGGTGGCACGAGTTGGGGACCTGCTCTCGTGCCCCGTCTAAGCGGGTGCCAGGGCGGATCTGCCAGGAATGGCAAGGAGAAGGAAATGTGGATTTTTTTTCCCCCAAGCAGGCCCCCGCTGTGGGGCAGGGACCCCTGGCTGAGGCTGGTGATGGGGAGCCACAGCCAACAGATCATCTCCACCGGGATGGAGCACGACGAGCTGGCCAGGGCTGGCATCACCGCGTGTGCGGATTTGGGTTGTGTTTTTTTAATAAACAAACTCCAATTTTTTAAGATTTTGAATTTCTTCCCTCTTTCTGTCCTCCCCCTTCTTCCGCTCTGGAGCACGATCAACCCCCAAAGAACAGAGGTTATTTATGCGTTTGTCTAATCTCTGTTGGTTGGGTTTGTTGTTTTTTTTTCCCCCCATCTTGCTACTTCGTAATTTTTTCCCAACTTTGGAAGCCCAACAGAGTGGCCAAGGGAAAAACAAAACAAGGATATTTCTGCTACCCTGTAACTTTGCAAAAATGCTGCGTGCCTGCGCTGGTGCGCGGCGGGGGGCGTAACGAGAACCAGGGGCTGCGAGCTCCGGCCAGACGGAGTAAAATTAGCCGAGGAGGCGGGAGAAGGGGAAACATCTTCATGCCGGGAAGCCTCCGGAGCCCAGATGGGTTTGTACGGAGCGAGCGGGATACGGACTGCACTCACCACTTGCAGTGGGGCCGAGCCGAGCCCGAGCATGATGTACGAGTCCCCTCTGAGCATTTAGCTCTGCTCGTTACAGCCTCCCCATCCGTCTCCCTTTGCCAGCTCTCCTCCCTTCAAAACCCAAGCTGGGGGCCGGTTGTCTTTTGCTTCCCTCCGAGCTGCGGTGTTTCCCTGGCTGCTACCCCAGCCCGGGGCGGATCGAACCCTTCCTTGGTGGCTGCACAAAGCAGAGCTCCTGTAAGGAGCCGTGCACCCACGGCTGCCTCTCCCGGCCCTCCATCCGCCCAGGGCCGAGGGGAGCCCGTGTTGGGGAGCAGGGACGCCGAGTCCTCACCGGCTGCCCGGGCCAATTATTTCAGTTATTTATTTCACTTGTTGTTTACAAGCAGCGTCTTGGCAGGAGGCGTCAGCTCGGCGCGGCGGCTCTGCCAGTGTTTGTCACCGCTCCTGCTGCCCCGTGGTGCCGTCGGAGGTGGCCATCCCTGTGCGTCCCCGCGGGCGGCTCGCCGTCCTCGGGCAACAGGCGAGCGGGAGTCTGTCTGCGTGTGCCTGTGAAATGCACTGATGCAGCTTGGATTCGGGTCTTCAGGAAAGAAATGAAATTAAAAAATAATGCACGCTGTATATTTTTTAGGCATAGAAATCCCTTTGGGTCCCCGATGTGGGGCTGTGCCGGTCCCTGACACACATGTGTGGCTCTTGCTGGGGGCTCTCCGAGTATTTCTGAGAAGCATCAGGGACTGGGCTATAATTCGTGTATAAATGTCCATTAAAGTAAATGTAGAGGTTAGGACATGGACAAACACGATTAGGGAATCGATGCTGCCAGATCGGAGGCCTGGGCGGAGGACTCGACTGGAACCAATTTAGGCAGTGAAGGGGGTGATTGAATAGGATAAAAAGCCCATGCTTGGTAGTAAGGGGGTGGTAATTAAGGCACATGGGTGCCCGGGCTGGCGCACAGCTGTCACCGCAGTGCCGAGGGTGCAGGGGTGGCAATGGGAGCGGCGCGGGCATAGCACAGCACTTGCTTCCTTCCTCAGAACGGAAAAGAGGCATCGGTCGAAATCAAGGGGGACAAGGAACAAAAAAAGCCTGTTCAGAAGCTGATTTGATCTGACATGGTCTTCTGAGCTCTCCGAGTGGCATTTACTGCTAAAGATACGGCAAAGAAAATAAATCTCCCAGGCATGACAGCTTGCTTTAATTAATAACATAACCAACCACTTGGCCGAGCGGGACGGGAGGGTTGCAGCACTGGAGGTACCAAAGCGGGGCTGGGTGATGGGGTAAGCAGAGAATTCACCAGCCCTGCTGCTGGGCCCCAAGGGGGAAAATTAGCTAAAAAAAAAAAAGGATAAGAATAAAAGAGCAACAGGTGGATGCTTGTGATGAGAAGGGATCCAGGCTGCACTGAGTAGGAGCTGCCGGTGGTGCGGGGAGGGAGGAAGATGCTCGATCGCTCGCCTTCCCACGGCTGGGTGCACTTATCGATCGCCCAGGCTCGCAGCCTGGCCCCGGGCAGGCAGAGCTGCTCCCAGATGAGGGGATAATTTAGATTTGAAACGAGGAGCTGCTGAAAGGGAAGGGGCTGTTGCCAGGACACACAGGGATCCTGTGGTATTAAAATTCCCAGTTGTTACATCCTACCAGAAACCGGGGAAAAGCCCAGACCTGAGCACTGAAATAAATGTAAAGACCCAATATTCTTGTTTTTTCCCTTGGTTCCAGCCCTACCACAGTGCCAGGACCCTGCAGCCGTTGTGGAGCTGCCCGGCATGGGTGGATGCTTCTGTGCTCGAGGAGCCAACACATCCCCTGGGCTTCCACGAGGCCACTTCAGCCCCTTGTTCCCTTTGGGGCAAATTTTCCCTTCCCATGCATCATGGCAATGTGGGAAGGGTGCAAAGTCCGTGCTGTCCTGCAGTCTGGCCCCTTCTTAAGCCCCTCTGGGGTCCTGTGGATTCAGAAATGAAGCCCAGACCCTTGGTTTGGAGCTGGCACGATTTAGGGGCTGACAAAAGGCAGGGGCAGATGCCTGGCACCTGAGCTGCCCCCGCAAGGCAGCTCCAGTGGGGACGGGGTGGAGGCAATTAGGGATTAATCAACTGCAGTTGGTGGGAGGGAGGGGAGGCGATGGCTGCTCGGGGTCCCGGCTGCGCTGCATGCCAGCGTCTCTCCGGGGAGCCGGTGGAGGGGCTTTCGGCTGCTCCCGGGCTGCAAATGTGAGTCTTAAAAAGCTGGTGTTGCTCCTCAGAGCTGTTGTGATGCTGAAATATCTCACGATAGGCTCAGGGTCCCGTTGCATTGGAGCCCTGGGAAAAGCAAGGGCTGGCAGGCAGTAGAGGGGTAAAATTTGGGCTGCCCTGGCCCAGAGCTGGAGCTGGGGAGCGGCGGAGGAGTCGGGGGGTCCCCTGTGGTCTCTGGCCCAGCAGCTTTGGGGGTCTCTGCACTGTGCTGGGGAGGGGTGGCCAGCAGCTAATCTCATGTTTGGCTCCCTGGAAATGCCTGCAAAGATTTTCAGCTAACAGAAAGAAAGAAATTCAAGGTGTTTTCTTTCGGTTTGGCTGGAAACTGCTTCAGGAGTGATTTGCAGGGCTGATAAGGAAGCGTTTCCATGCGAAAAAAAAAAAAAAAGCCCTTCCCGTCAAAAAGTGGGAGCACTTTGTTTTGAAACAGTGATGTAACGTGCTTGATGATTTTGACTTTTAAGACGATAGCTCAGGAAACGGAGAGAAGCTTGCAGAGTCTTTGGATGTCACTAAACGTGCAGGTTCAGCCCAGTAGCTCCTGCTGGAGCTCCACTGGCTCTGCCAGACCTCCAAAGGAGGAGGGGGAAAACATCAGGAACCGGCTTATTTCTCTGAACAAGGCTCTATTACGGGGGCAGCTCCGTGACGTACTTAGGCTGGAGAAACTTTCCCCCTCGCCTCCAAAGCTTGGCCGGTCCCAAAGGTTGTCACCCAGCGCGGTGACACTCGAGCACTTAGTGGCCTGCTGTCAGTCCCCCAGTGAATTATTTCTCTTTACTTTTCTTGAGTCGGATTCTCTCCATTTGGTCTATTGATTTGAGTTTTAAGTGAGGGGGATAATGTTGGTTTTATTGTGCTTAGCAGCGAGCTGAGGACACTGGCGGGGGGTGCGAGCACTGCAGAAATAAATTGAATTATTATTGGTTATGGTGAACGTGAAGGTGCCGTGGCGGAGGGTGAAGGTGATTTGGGTGGCTCAGCCTGGCAGCACTTTGGGGTGGTGGGATGAGCTTTTCCCCGCTGGGAGCCCATCGTGCTGGATGTCCATAAATCCCTTTGCATCCCACATGAGGACCACAGGAGCAAAACCGACACAATGAGGCTCTGCGCACCTTGGGTGGCTTTGGCATTAAATATATATGGGGAGAAAATTAGCTTAATCAAGTTGAAGCAGAATTGATTAATACTTTAGTAAAAATGTCAAACTCGGGTTTAACGTACTGGTTAAATCTCAGCTGGAAAAAAACCACTGTGGTTCTCCACTGTCTTTTTTTTTTTCTTAAACCCAGGCTGGTTTCCACAGCCCCAGCTCTGCCTACGGGGGCTATGGGAGCTGCCGACCTCCAGTGGGGTTGCTGGAGAGCATTAGACGCACGCAGCTCGCCGAGCTGTTTGCCCTTTAGCTGAGCAAATAATTAGTAGCGGTTTAAAAAGGCCCTTTCTCCCCCTCCCCGCTCCCTTTTATAGGTACAATAATCAGATAAAATATTTCTGGAAGACTATTTACAAACTTCCCCATACCCATCAATCTTACCGTTAAGAAGGAACGGAGGAAGATATCTAACCTCAAGAAGCTGCTAATGCAACCGAGCGATTTAATGGTGGGGTGGATTTTTTTTTTTCCTGCTGCCATTACTATGGAATACATAATAACATCAATAATTAAATATAAATTGGATTTAATATTTTATGCTGGCGACATGTAATTTACACTCTACCCGAGAAATCAAAAGGTCATGTCTGAAGTAAAAGGCAAGAAGTAGGGGGAGATGGGCTTGTCCGTGAAATGAGTCCTGCCGTCGTTCTGACGGGCTCTAACCCTGCTGAAAGGCAGGGTCCAAAATTCCTCCAGGGAGGGGAGGAACAGCTTGGTTTGGGGCAGGAAAGGAGAGTTAAGCGGTCGGATTGCAGGTTGCGTGATTTTTCTTGCTGTATTCGGTCCTGGGTCTGATGGCTCTCGGTGCAGTAACGCTCTCACCTTGGTTTGAAGCACTACCTGGCGGGGAGGGCCGTAGGGCTGGGCTGAGGCGAGCGTGTGCTTGCAGTGCAGCCCCCAGCGCGGCTGTGTCCGAGCATCCTCGGCGAAACGCTGCTCGGGAGGCCGAGAAGATGCCGGCGTTGGGGCAGGCTGGCAGCGCTATCGCCGCATTGATTTTTGTGGGATTACGGCAGATTTCGGTGGCTTGCCAGCGGAGCAGTCTCCATTAACGCGGTGGTAATTCAGGAACTGCCTGTGTTATTTCTGGAATATTTGAAATATTTTCATTTTTTTTATTCCCCCCCCTCAGGTCATCGAACACCTTGTCTACTTTTCACGTTTATATGTGGGGTTTTGTACCAGCTCTGGGTCTCGGCAGCCCCGGAGCTCTTTGTCATTCACTTTACGTCTGTAATTAATTAAAAATAGGATCAATCAAACATTCCTTAGGCAGATGTGGGGTCTTCTAGCTTTCCAGCCCCCGTTCTGCATCTCCTCCTTCATTCCCCTGGGTTAGGAGCGAGCCTGCAGCACAGTGCCCTGTTTGCAGGATGAAGACCCCCTTCATAAGACCTTACAGCAACTGGATGTACGAGCAAACCTGGAGCCTTCCCGAGGGCTGGGCTGTCGGGAGAGAAGATCCCCATCGTTGTTGGGATAAATTATTGCTCAAGGCTGTGGGCAGAGAGGTTTGGGGCTCGTCTGGGCTGCCCAAGGCAGGTTTCTTTGCAAGTGAGGCTTCTGCTTTTTTCAAGGTTGTGCAATGCATCTGGGCAAAGCCATTCTTGATTCTTCTTCTGCTTCTTCTCCCTGGAGTGGGTTGAGTGCTCGGGTGAGACGAGGAAGTTGGGGGGAACCAGCCCAGATGGTGGTTGCTTTTGGGGTCTCACCTGGCACGAAGGTGGGGGAGGCAGGTAGTGCTGGGGTGGGGCTGCACAGAGAGAGGCAGCGCCGGGACCTGCTTGTTATGTGGATGTGAAAGGTTTTGAGGCTGAAAAATAAAAGTTGAATACGGGGGCAGGGGAATAAATCCCTTTTGTGTGTTGAGGGGTTGGAGGGAAGTGCTTTAGGGAGACCGCAGACAGGCGAGGAAAACCCGTCGATGTGTGGGCACCGTCGGGTGGTCCTTGCTGTACGGGTGAGGGTGGCTGAGGCTGGCACGTCACCCACCGCCGGCTCGGCTCTCCTCGCTGGGGAGCCTGGGATGCGGTGCTGGAAATGCATGGATCTTATTTTGGGTTTGTTTCATCCAGATTTAGTTACTACCATCAAATCAAGGACTGGAGCCTGTCCAGGAGGGTGTGCTGCCTGTGACCGAGGTGGAAAAATCCTGACTGATCCTTCTGTTAATTGAACGACTATTTCGGTTTTTTTAGTCTCCATGGCCAAGTTAAATAAAAGCCCGCGATAGCCGACTTTCCACACCCTCCAGGAGTTATAAACCCGCGTTATAGTCACTCAGAAGTGGGCAGAAAATGCCCTGTTTAATTTGGCAAGCCACGGATGTGGCCAAAACGTCTCTGCTTGGCTTTTTGCCGAGCCAGACCCCCACCGGCAGAAAGGACCTCAGGAGAGCCCAGCCCCGACCAAGGCGTTCGGGAAGCCGTGCGGGCTGGGAGGGCCAGATCCTGCCTCCGGACCACGATCCCCTGCTGGGGTGAAGCCTGGTTTGGCTTTTTGCATCATCTGGAGGGAGGCAATCGCTGGCTTTTAGGGGCAAAGCCGTTTCGGATACCTCATCAGATGGCCCGGTCCGAGCTGAACTGCCCCCAAAGGCACTCGGGGCTGAGGTTTATAAGGTCGTTCTGCTTTTGGTGCCTTTTTATGAGGCTTTGGAGTCCGCTTGGAAAAAGAGCTACTTGTTTTTTTTCGGGGCTAAATGGTTTTGATCAACAATGCGGTGTTTTTTTATACCTCCTTCCCTTGCCCGACCGGCGGGTGAGATCAGCACCTGCCTCCGGAGGAGGAAGGATCTAATGAATTGCAAAAGGATGCGACTGTACCTGCCTTCTCGGGGCTACGCTTTAGTGGGCTCCTTCCATTTTATTTTTTTTTCCAAGTCAGCTATGGAAAATCTATATAAATGTCCTATTCTTGCAGCTTATGGTGCCCCTGAAAGTGGAAACACCTGGTTTCAAAGGGCAATCCTGACTCTTAATTGCTCTTAATAGCATATTTTGATTTTATGGACAGGATAATGCGACTTGGGGGCTTGCTTGCTTGGCAAAGGAAACACTGGGCTTTTCTGATGCTTTGAAGTTTGAGTTCAGGAAGGTTTTTGGTGAAAGAGGAAGGTTTTTGGTGGCAGTCCGGGCCCTTCTCAGTGTGTCTCTGTCCCCTGTACACGCTACATCAGCTGTTCAGGGACACAACCACAGCAAACTCAGTGGGGACAGGTCAGAACAAGTCTCAGACTACACGTTTTTCCACTTTTGAGGCACCAAAATCCGGAGGTATCTTGTGCCATTCCTATTTTGAAGAGCGAGCAACTTCAATTCTTAAAAGATTAATACAGCGAAGTTACGATACCATTGATATACTATTATTTTCCATCTTTATTCATCCCCAGATGCGGCACGAATGGCTCCCTTCAGGCCATTCATGATTGGCAAATGCTTTTAAGACCTTTAACAGTCGCGCGCTCCATTTTGCAAGGTGCTTGGTTTATTGTCTGAAAGAGTCGCTCTGAGAAATTACTTCACTAATGTTTTGCAAGGGACCAACCTGAGTGATTGATGGACAGGATTCAAGTTGCTGATAGCCGGTCACTTAATCTGCAGTCAGGACTGTCCTGATCAATTTGAGAGGCAGCAAGGAGGAGATGCAGAGATTTACCTTTGCTGCGGCAGCTATCGAGGGATTATTGCCCGGAGCAGCCGACACCAGGGTTGAGTTGCCTGTGGGAGTTGGTGACGTTAATCCCAGCTGAGGACCTGGATTTTTGCCTGTTATATCTACGTTTCAGGATGCTCTACTACGGTTTTAGCTGTGCCAGTGGCATCGCTCTGCTTACCTGTTGCTCGTGCTCTTCCTGATGCCCATAAACTCTCCCTGCCCCAGGTAAAGGCTTTTCCATCACCTCTGCAAACTCCCCTTTGCTTAGCAATGAGTCTTTGCAGTGGAAAGTATTTGTGTTTTGACTGCTCTGTTGCTGTGAAAAGTGCCTGGGCCAAGGCGAGTGGGCCAGGGTGCCCGTACAGACCCAACGACTGGGCTCGTGCCCGGGCTGCTGGGCTTTCACGCTGATTTTCAAAAGACCTCTTCAGAAGGGCTGAGGGACAAATTCTTTACTGCGGCACCATTGTCTCACAGTTTTTAACTGAGCCTCAAAGCCAATTCAGTTTGCCCACAACCCTTTAATTTGAAAAGCAGTGTAGGGTGCAGGTAGCCGGGGATGCTGCAGCAGGCATCACCGGAGCTCTCGGCAGCCCCGGGGAGCCCCGCGAGCTGTGAATCCATCCCAAAAGCTGCTGCAGGAGGGACTCGATGCCGTACCCCTATCGCAATGTGGGCAGAAACCCCGCTGGAGACTTTCTGCTGGTGTTTAACTCTTCTTCCCCCTTGCCAAGAGAGACAGTCCCTGGCTGGGATTACTCCCCGACAAGAAAAGTTCAGGAGCTCTTTGTTTTGCCGCTGCAATCTTCTGCAACAGAAAGCAATTACAGCTAACGGCTCGAAGGCTTTACCTCCCCGACTTGATTTGCCTTGTCACGTCCCATTAACTTCGAATTCAGCACTAATCCCTGCCCTGAAATATATAATGAAAGACATTCAAAATATATCAAAATGGCATTGGTATTGATTTATTAATGCTAGGGAATGCTGCCCTAATTGAATTTAGGTCCAGGAAGTAAGTTAATGCAGCTGACAGCGATACAGGAATCCAATCTCCCCAGTGCACAGAGTTAGGACTTTTTTTTCTCTCTTTGTTGTCAGTTGGATAAATAACAAATCAATTTAAATTTCAACGAGGTTGCTAAAAACAAGGCAGCACCTGCCTGGGCCAATCGCTTGGCCGGGGTTTTGGCTGCCGGTGAAGGTCGGGGAGATTCAGCCGGTAATGGAGGACGTCCCCGGGTCTTGCTGGGGGTTTCTTGGTGCTGACCCTTCCCTGGAGGCTGGGGACCATGTTCCTCACTAGGATCCAGACTGGAGGCTCTGTTGATAAATGCTGTTGTAGGTAACAGTTGTTTTCCTTTTGCTTCTAACCCAGAGAACTCAGAGGCTTCTCCTCCTCCAAACCCCACCTGGACATGGACGTGCAGGCGCTGCCGGTGGGGACAGCAGTTGTGGGGCAGTGCCGGGGCAGCGTGGGTCCCTTCCCTGGGCTCCGGGCTTGTCTTTCTGCCTGACCTGCCCAAAAACTCTGCTCTTCCCTGTTTTTTGGGGGTACAGTCAGAGGTCTCAGTAGGAGCTGCCGTTTGGTGCTGCCTCTGGGAGATACTGCGAGCATCCCCGTGGTTGTGCCTTGATTTTTAGCCGTTGAATGTATTTATTAACACTCAGTTCAAGTTTAAGCTAAACAAGTCATAAATGCTTGTTGCTAATCGAGTTTAGGACTAAGCAACCACTATTGCTACCCTGGAACTGCAGAAATCAGTCGTTCAGAGTCATCTTTTTTAATTTCTCAGGGTTTTTTTTTTTAAGCCCTGAGAAATACTCATGGCTGGTGTTTGAAATCCAGCCCTGCTGGGGTTGGTATGGTCAAGGAGGCAGAGGAGCCTGAGTTAATTAAATCAACAGCTAACAGTGGAGGTTACCCACAAAAGCGAACCTTGGTGCCCCTAAAACCACTGACCAGAGAATGGCTGGAAAAAAACAAAACCACAGTTGGAGTGAAATGGAAAAAGAAATCTTGAGCTCTACATCACTTCAGCTAGCCACAGGTATCAGAATATTAATTGCTCTTTGACTTGATTTTGTTGTGGGATTAAGGGCACATTGTGGCTTATGAAGATATTCTAGGAGCCACAAGGATGGATGAAAAATCCATCCCTTAAGCATTTCTTTGCTTGCTGAAATCCAGGATGCTCCTGCAGTAGCTTCAGCCTCTGCTGCAGCCGCTCTCCCGGCACACCCGGGGACACCAAGCAGCCACTTCGGCTCTCCCAAACCACGTGTTCCCCCCCGACAGCTCAGAGATCCTTGTCCCTGTGCGGGGAGGGGTACCCAGAGTAATTCTCCCTAAGGTTTCGGATGAAGTATTGATTTGCTGGCTTTGCCCACGGTGAGAACTCATCGGTGGAGGCTGGTGCTGGGTCCTGCCTCCTCCCTCTGTTCCCAAATGCTCAAACTACTGATGGATGGACCAGCGTGGAAATCTGCAGGGAGGTACCTGTGGCCGGGAGGGAACCAGAGGCTCTAAAACATATGGGATGAGCTACACAACGGGTTTTCCTCTCTCCTGCAGCAGGTTGTCCCTACCTCTGGTGCTGGAGGGCCCGTCCCTTCTCCCAGGCGTCCCCGTCCCTTCTCCCAGGCATCCCTGTGATGCTCTGCTCCGTGCTGACTGCCCTGCACAGGAGCACTGATGGATGTAAAAAAAACGATCACAGCTCGAGCATCGCTCGGGCCAGCATGCGGCCGGCAGCAGGGAGGTTTCCTGAGGACAGAGGCAGCACGGAGCTGCTGAGCTGCAAACCGAGTTGCCTCCGGCCCCGTGTTTGCCAAGCCAGGAGCCGGCGGAGGCAAATGGGCTCCTCGGGGCCGTGTGTCACTCCCTGCCCAGCGGCTGGGTGCCTGGAGCCGTCGTTCAGTGCCTTTTCAAACTCATAAATCCAAGAGATCAGAGCAGGGGGATCCAGTCCAGCCCATAAGTCACGGGATGTCAAATAAAACCGTGGACATTAAAACTTTACTGCAGTGAATAGTTTTAATTTCCTGGGTATAACAGCTGGGTTGACGCTAATGGCAGATGAAAGCGGAGATTTCCCGGTCTGTCCAGCCCCAGCCTGGACGGACGCAGCCAGGAGCGCGGGCTGTTAACAATGCGGCTCTTTATCCCCTGAAACTCGGATCCATTAACCCCAGAGATGTTAATTACAACAGAAATTACCTATGAAAGACCTTGCTCAGGAGCCTGAACGTTTGCAGCCAGTAATAACTTTATTTTTTCCATAATGCTGGTGCCATTCGTTTGGTGGGGCTTTGGGATTGTTTTTATTTTTGGTTGAAGGGTTGTTTTATTTTTTTTTTTGTTGGTTTTGTTTTTAATGTGTTTAACTAATGTAATAATTAACAGCTTCTGCCTGGCCCACTGTGGGGGTTCGCTACGGTAGCCTTTGTGCCCTGCAGCAGCCTTGAAGAAAGATGATAAATGGGTATTTGGAGGACAGAGTAAAGAAAAGACATGGAGTGTTTTGGGGTTTGCAGCTGCTGGGAGCTGCCATCAAAGTGTCAAAGGGGTTCGTGCCGCTGGGTACACCATGGGTGGCCCACGGGGATGCTCTGCACAGCTCTGTGTGCAGCTGGGGCAGAGCAGGTTTGGACTGGGCTGGGGTCAGCGTGCGGTGCCTGGGGAGAGCTCAGTGTCCCGAGAAGCCTGTAGGATCCAGCGCCTGCCCTGAGACCCGTCCCTGATCCATACTGGGCCCTTTGTGCCGTGAAGGACTTGCCCTTTGTGGGGGCTCCACACCCGTTTCACAGCCACGATGAGAGGGAGTCGCACGTCCCGGCTCTCACCCAGACACTTCTTCTCTCTTTGGAATTTTATTGCTTCTTTTCATCTCAAAAGCCCGTGGACCTGGGATAAGGCATGCAGCCTGGGCCGTCCGCCGGCACAGTGCTCCCAGCCGCTCCCGGCTCCGCCGGAGCTTGTGACCAGCCGACAGCAATCGCGTGGGGACACCTGATCCAGCGCCCTTTGGAAGAGGCGGAAAATCTCCAGCTGACGTCAGGGCTAGGGTCAAGCCTTCGTTTCCAGCCTGTTCCCTGCTTTCATTTTTCTCTTGGGTGCCAGACCCCTCCCAGACACCAGGGATGCTCGGAGGTGACCTCCTCTCCTCGAAGATGGACCAGACGGTGGGTCGAGGTGCTTGCTGAGCCAGTTCCCCCCATGAGCAGAGAGGATGCTGCTTATGGAAGTGGGAGAAGAGCCGAGATGCTAAAGAAGAAGTAAGATGTCGGCAAACCACCTCGTCTGGCTTCGTCTCAAAGCACAACCCTGAGAGGTGACGGTGACCCTGTACGCTGTGTGCTCAGCCAGCAGAGCCGAGGGAGGTCACGCTGGTGGTCGAGGACAGGTTTTCGGTTCACAGTGACCCCATTGTGCCCTTGCCTTGCTGAGCAGCCTTGGGTGATGCTTGGGGCTGGTTCCCCTGGGCAAGGGAGAAGAAAAGCCCTCTGCAGAGGGTCCTCTGCCAGCTGCGCTCGCCCTTTGCCTGTGCAAAGGGAGCCGCTGGGAGCGGGGAAGCCGTCGGGTTGCGGTGCCTGCGGGGCTGGGGACTGGCATCGTTTTGAGCCCAGAGCAAAGGGAGAAGCGGGGAAAGACCACACCTCAGGGTGACTGCTGCCAGGAGCAGGAAAACAGAAGTGAGGGGCCATCACGCAGCTGAGAGCCGCGGGGACCTGGTCCCTGCACCAGTGCTTTCCCTGCTCCAGCAAACGGGGTGCAGGGTTTGGGACAGCCCGGTGGCTGTGGCTACAGCCGACCTGGCCCGGTGGCAGGGGCTGGGTTGGTGCCAGGTGGGCACTGACTCACTGTCCCAGGGCTGAGGGCAGCCTTTGGCCTGGCTGGACGATCCAGGTGATTTCTCCTGTTCCTGGGGAAGGGACACTCTTGTCCCCGTGCCATTGGGGACTGGCAGTGGGAGCAGTGGCACAGAGGCAGAGATAGCCCTTTGTAGCCCTCGTCTAATTCTATTCTTTGCTCTCCTGTTGCCACTGGAATTTCTCGGGTGATATTTCCCCTGCAAGTCCCTGCGACTCCGAACCTGGTGGCAAGCGAAGGTGACGATGAGCACCCAGCCCTGCCCTCCGCAGATGGGCGTCAGTGCGGTGGCAGGTTTTGCCGCTTCACATCCAACCCCTGATGAACAGAAAGGGTCTCTAGCTCCCAGGAAAAGGGTACAGCATGGACCCGGGAGGGACGCGTGCTCCTCGAAGGTGAGGCTGAAAGCCATGGCCCAGGCTGCGCGCATCTCGCAGAACAGGATGGGCTCTGCCCCATCTCACTGCTGGTGAATAAAGGCAGTTCTTAGCCAGTACAGGCAGGCTGATGTGTGTACCCTGTCATGTTTCGTATGATATGACCCTGTTTTTAGAGTAATATTGCAGCTGGTTCTTCATTAGGTTCTCCTCTGCCTTCCCACGTGCTGCTTCCCTGCGTGCTGAAGGCTGTGTTCCCCCATCGCGAGTGCGACTTCGAGCCCACTGAGTATGGGCTTTGAGGCTGCGGGATGGAGGTGCCGGTGCCAGTCTGCACCCTGCAAAGCTGTGACATCTCCCCCGTCAGAGATCCTGGCATAAGGTGCTGGCCCTGGTAAACCTGGGGAGGGTTCCAACACAGTGCAGCACTCAGCACTGTGATGCAGAGCTGCACTGGCTAAATCAGCAGTGGTTGTTAGTTTTACCTTGTGAATTTTGGCGTTTTTTTTGGTAAGTAAAGTTTTGCCCCTCTGGGCAGGATCTCTTGCAGGGATATCTGTGTGCCTGTATTAAAATTGCAATTACACACCTGAAAGTTGAGCCGCAGCACCGCCACAGCCTCCCAGTCCTGGCTGGATGAGACCGTGGTGAGGACGGGGACAGAGGCAGGAGTGGACCTTTCCTTTCTCTTGGGTGATCACCTCATCCTCCAAATGCAGCGGTTATGGCCCCCCCCACCTGGGGAGTGATTCCTGGTGATTTGGGGCAGTTGCAGGGATCGTGGTGCTCCCCGGCACCGTTCGGGTCCTCCCAGCTGCAGGAGCAGGGCAGGAGAGCCTGGCTTGTCGCTTTTTTTAGGCATTAACATCTATGATTGCAGAGCCCTCGGGGAGCTCGGAGTGGAAAATACTGTGTTCCTCATCCCAACCCACCCCTTGCTTAATGAGCGCATTAACAACAAGCCCCCGTTTATTTATATCAATTTCAAAATCTCCAAAGACGCTCCTATATATAAGCAGAGCATCAGATCCCATCCCTGTAATGGGTCATTAATGTATTTTAAGCGAGAGAGACAAGTTTGCGTTGGCAAAGAGGAGGATCAAAAATGCTTTTATAGCAAAATGACGAAGAGTGCCTTTTTGATTGCCTCTAAATTCCCAGTGAATAAATGAATAATAGAAAAATAAATGAATAATAGATATATCAGTGGATTAGATATTGCAATGCAAGGATAATAAGTCACCCTGTACCCCTGCCAGACTATTTGTTTAACAGGACAAACTGGGAAAGTCAATACAGAAGGTGTGTGGGGACATGAGAAAACTCTCCCGGTCACGTCACTGTAGGAGACAAACTCCAGATGCTGCTTCAGCCGGGTGGTTTCTTGGGGTCCCATGTTCAAACTGCGCCCTAAGAGGATGGCAGCCTCTGCTAGGACGTGTTCCCCTGCACCAGGACCCGCAGGACACACCGTGAGTGCTGCCGTTACGCTGCTGCGAGCTTTCCTCTGGGGAGGCGGTGTTGGTGGCCGATGCTGTGGCCAGACGGCGGGCAAGTCCCTGGTGTTGGGGCTCCGGCTGCGTCCAGGGGTGCCTTGGCCAGCGTGTCCCATCACCGGGCTGCTCTGGAGCGATGTGCACTAGAGGGAGACAAAGCCCCACGCTCCGCTGGTGGGACCTGGGTGCGTGGTGGGACTGGGTGCCCCATGGGATGAGGAGCCCAGTCCCGCCACTGTGGACGCATGGTGGGCGCTGCTGGGGCTTTTCGCAGCACAGGGTCCAGCTGGGTGCGCTGAGGATGCTCCCACACGGGGCTGGGAGCTCCTTGAGGGCTCAGGTTTGGAGTAGTGGGTGAGCCAAGCCCGGCCCCTTCACACCTTGGGGACGGCGGATGGTGTGGCACCCGCTGCCGTGGTCCCTTGGCAGGAGGCGTGATGGAACGCTGCGTTCCCACGTGGTGCTGGTGCCCGGGCTGTGCTCTCCATGCTGCCCCAAGCAGCCTTGGCTGCTGCTCGGCTGTGACGGCGATCGATGTCCCCAACCGCGGCGGCACCCCGCGGGGCCCACGGTCGATAGGCATTAGGGGCTGGGAGACGGGGCCGCTTGTGGCTTTGCCGTCGGAGCCGTTGCTGGCAGCAGCTCGAGGCTCTGCAGCCACATGGGAAGCGCGGTCAGGGCTCCCGCAGCTGCCAGCACCGTCCTCTCCCCTCCTAGGGCATGGATCCCTGCCTGCCCACCCTGCCCGCCTGCCCTGCCCGCACGCCAGTGAGGTTTTCCTGGGGTCTAAAGGGCTGAAAACCAGCAGGATTTGGTTTCTGCTTGGCCCACGGGAGAGGCAGTCCCTTGGCAGCAGGTCGTCCCCAAGTGACAGTTGATGACTGCTGCGCCAAGGGGATGCTCTTTTTCCGGAGTATGTTTTATCCCAGATAAATACAACAGATATGGGTGAGAATAAATATATCTGATTTTTCACTGTAATCCGTCTCCACCCATCACCTCCCTCTGGCACAGTGAGGCTGCCCACCTACCCCGTGCTTGGTTTGCTTGCCTGTAGATTGCGTGTTTAAATGCAAGTTTATTTATTTATGTATTCTTTATGCGCCCCAACCCCTAATCCAGAAGTTACTCAAGCAGGTGGTGTTTCCCACCGCAGTACTCCTGGCCCCCCACAAACACAGGGGTAAATTCAGAGCTTTGGCGAGTAACGTTGGAGGTCGCTTGCTTAGACTTCAGGAGAGGCGAAGCTGAGACAGATGGCCTGGGTTGATGGCTGGATCCTTTAACGAGATCCTTGACATCTTCCTGCTGATGAGTTCACTGGGGCGGTGTTTTGCAGCGTCTCCAAGGCGTGGATCGTGTCTGCAGGGACGTCCGCTGCGACAGACCATGGGCAGGGGCTCGGCTGTGCGCGTGTTTCGGGCTGTGGAGGAGCGGAGCCGGCTCTGACGAGCCGCTCTCTGCTCCTTGGGGGTCTTCACCATCGTGAAAAGGCTCCCAGAGGCACAAGGGACGTCTGCACGGGGGAGCTGGAGCTGCACCCCATCCCTGCACCCCACGGCTCTGCTCCAAGCTCCCCGTCTGAATCTCTTTGGAGTGGAGGGCGCTTTTCCTGCGGGCAGTGCCGGATTCGGTCTGAGCCCGTCCCATCCCCAGTACTCTGTTTCAGTGGGGTTTGTTGGCTTCTTTTCTTGCCTTCTGCTCTATTTCTGCTCTGTAGAAAACCCACTTTCTCTTCTGAGGCCACAGCATTGCCACCCTGCACGCTCAGCCACCCAGGGTGGCCTTATTAAATTAAAAAAAATCACCCAGAAAAATAAGTAAAATAAGCAGAGGCTGTTCTCCTTAGCACAGCTGAGGCTTTTCCCTTCCTTTTTCCACTCTTTGCCCACAACCACAAGGCCAGAAACTGGCTCTCATTTCTGAACTGCTGTGGAGACGCTCAGGTGATGCTCTGCTCCGGGGCCGCAGCAAAATCCCGCTCCACCGACTGCAGCACCGGGTTGCAGCGGCTCCGCTTGGCACGATGCAAACCGAACGCTGCTGGCAGGGCTTCGCTCCCGCAAATAATCATTAGAGCAACGAGCGCGTCCTCCGTGCCACAGCATCGAGGCAAGAGAAGTGGAAATGGCCCTCGGCAGGTTTTCTGGGGAGGGTTTTGAAGTGGCGGCTGACAGCAGGGTTTGGTCCAGGTGGTAGACGCTGTCACTGCGTTTCAGCTGAGAATATCCTCTGCGGTTTGTTTGAGGGCTGAAGGATGCAAACGAGATCTTGCTTTAGTTTGTTTATTTGTTTAGAGCCACAGTCTGTCTTTTTTTGGCTTCTAATTTGGACTCGTCCGAGCAGCCTCATTTGTTTAGACAGCCCATCTGTACCAGGGCTTGAAAAAAACCTTTTTCTGGGACGTTTTTCCTAGGCACTGAGATCACACAGCGAAGCCGTCAGCTCCTGCGGGCTCGGTGCCTGACGAGTGCCGCCTGGGGAGGGCACAGGGGACAGCAGCTCCTCCATCTCCAGCCCCGGAACCTGGTGGCAGCTGTGAGTGTTTGGGACACTTAGCAAAGCCCCATGAAAGCCCAGGGTCCCCACAGCACACACAGGACGTTCTCCCCAGTACCGATCTGGGGCAGTGGGGATGGGAGCATCACTGAGACACCTCGTTAGTCACAGCCAAGGTTCCCAAAGCAGCCCCTCTCAACCACCCCGTGTCCTCATGCCCCTCTAGCCTTGTTCTACGGGATTGCCAAGCTGTGACATCCACAGGTGCCATCCTGAAGCCTGTCCCATCGCTGGCGTGCTGGTGGTAGCATCAGGGAGAGGTTTTCCAGCCAACTGAAGTCATGGTGACACTCAACTCAGGCTCTCCTACAGAGAGGGCTCCTTCATGGCAGGACCTCGGGAGCGTCACCTTGCATTTCAAGATAAAAATCCCCGCGTTGAATCAGGGCGGAGGGGAGAAGGCTCCACTTTTCTGTTTTCTTTGTAGTTTGTTTGTACACTTGATGAAAATGGCTGTGTCATTAGAAACCACAGGTTCCCCACTGTTGACATCTCCATTAATGAAGAAATCATTTCTATTTGCAGGTCAAGAGCTGTGGTTTGCAACCAGTTACGCTAATGAAGACTGTGGCATGCCCAGCCTCATCTGGCTCCACGCCAGCACCCGTGGAGAATTTGACCCACGCCACTGAGTGCTTTCCCCAATTAAACGGCGCGGCAGCGGGACCGGCGCTTCGCCGTTACCTCCCAACAGGAAGGCTGTAGGTCGCAGATGGGTTTCTCCTGGCACCTGAGACCCCCGATGCATCCCGAGCCACGCGGGCTGGTTTTGTGGCCGGTGGCTGGCCGGGAGAAGCCATCCCCATCCTGGCCTTGGTCCTCGGCGTGCCGTCAATGGAAGGAGCTCCTGGGTAGGGTGAAGTAAGGAAATAGCACAGTGATGCTGCAAAATCAGCTATTGCAGCGCTTCCCCGGGGTTTGGCAGCTGGGAGGTGGATGGAGGAGCACGGCTGCTCCCAGCCCTGCAGCAGCTCCGCTCATCCCCTGGTGCCAGGGCTCTGCCACGGCTCTGGCACTGCTCATGCTACCACCTGCACAGCAGAGTGCTCTGCCTACAGGGACACCCGTGCTGACCGTGGCCGTGGGCATTCCTCTACAGCTGGGCTCGGTGAGAAGTTTGCTTTAAACCATCCCATCCACCCTGTTTGTGTTGCTGGCACGGGGGGACCTCCATCCACCCATCCACCCATCCACCCATCCATCCTCCAGATAGCAACGGACCTCAGACTGATCCCAGAGGTTGTAACCCTTCGTTTCAGTCTGCTGAGGACCTCTGCACCTCTCATCTCGTTCGCTGTTCCGGGCATGCTTGGAGGTGAAGCGGGGCAAGCTGGGAGAGGTCTGCCTCTGCGTGGTCCAGCAGGTCCTGCCCTCGCAGGCAGCCATGGCGTGGTGTTCCCCCAAACTGCTGGGTACCCACATGGGGTTCAACCCAAGCCCTGGGGTTCGGGATCTTCATATTTAAGGTTAAACACCAGTTGCCCACTAAACACCAGCCGTGGGGTGCCCTGCGGGGAGAAGCGTGGGGAGGGTATGGCTGGGGAGGTGGCAGCTCCTTACGTCCTCCATGAGCAAGGTCCCCTCTGAGCCAACAGCCCCCGAGCAGTGCCCCAATGTGGAGACCCCCGACAGCCCGACTGCTCCCGATCCCATCGGCTCCCCGAGCGCTGCATTTCCTCGAGCAGAAGCGGAGCAGAGCCTCGACCGCGCTGATGCATTTCTTCTCCGGGTAAGTGATTTGGGACAGATCACTGGCCCCTGATGGGAAAGTTTCTGCTCAAGGTTGGTCGGTGCGAGGTGGGATGGCCGGGAGAAATCTGGAGGGAGGCAGCGACTTTCTGTCTTATATCAGAAAATATAATTATGCACTTTCCACCCCTGTTTCTTATCACAAAGGAGGAATGTGCAGTTATGTGATCACAGTTTGCTGCAGTGAATTATTTAGTCAATCTGTCCCGGAGCATGTTGTTGAGGCTAATGTTGCTTGTACTAATGTAGGAAATCATTAAAGATCAATAAAGAAATCATTAGCAGTGTGACGCCCTTACCGAACCGCCTGAGCTACAGATATACCACTTAATCCGGCCATAAAAACGGCACCATGAGCTCATTTTAATGGGTGTCAGCAAGATTGATTGGCCGGGGGCAAAGGTTATAACAGCAATTTGGGAGCAGGACCGCTAATGCACTTGTAACTCTTTGGTACACTTTAATGCAAGTTAAACAGAAAATGCCCTAGAAACCGCATCGAGTCCTCTTGTGCAGACGGTTTAAAAGACTTTCAATGTAATGCAAGATTTAGGAATAGAAATAGCACAGTAGAGCAGATGGATTTGACTTAGTTAAAGCAAAACAAGCCGTAACGCTGCTCGGTAGAGCCAACTCCAAGCAGGCTCTAGCAGGGCTGAAGCCGCTGGGGATGCGAGGCAGGGGCTCAGGTTCGGTCCTCGATTTGGTCGCCCCTTTCCTGGCTGCGACGGGGCTTTGCTTGCTTTCCCTGCTGCTTCGGAGGGACGTCACGGGGCGTTTGGCTCCACTCACCTTAAAGGTATTTGCTTTGCTGCAAGTGCTGTGAGCACCTGGGAGACGCCCCAATTTTTGGTGTGCTTTCACAGCTTTTGCCTTTTCCCAGATGCGTGCCGGGCTGTGGGGTAACCTTGGGCAATTCCCTGCCAGCGCCTCAGTTTCCTCGTCTGTGAAATGGGCTCGGTGACACTTTGTGCTGGGTTATGCTGTGTTGAGCAGTGTCACCAGCAAGTCACTGCACAGCACTGGTGAATGGAGCTGGAGGTCCTCCAGGCCCGGGTGCTCCCCTGACACCGAGATGTTTCCTGCGCAGGGCTGTCTCCCTCTGCTCAACGCTGAAGAAATACCGAAGACTCAGGAAAAGCCGTGTTTACGTAATGAGGCCACATCTCCCTACAATCCTGACGAAGGGCATTGGATTGAGTAGACAAATCCCAATACTGAGGAGGGGAAATTGTGGTGGTACCAGAAGCACGCTAAAGCAATTAGTGGGCAGTGTTGCTGGGCTCAACCGTTAAATTCTGTGGTCACTCACATTTAATGAAACCCCATCCCAACGAAGACACATCAGCTGTGACCTCCTCATACTTCACGTTGGCCACAGGCACACCACAGCGGCATCAAGAGTGATTCGAGGCATTAAGGAAAATTACTTATTGCAAGAGAGTGCCTAATGAAAAAGCCCAACCCAAGTGACCAAACTTAGCCAGGCTGAAATAATGGGAGCGTGGTTTTTCTTTCCTCACTCATCAGATTGAAGTTACTGGCGTAGGGATGAAGTCTTCTGTTAATTAGTCTTTTCGTTAGATGTTTATTCCTTCGGGCTGAGCGGCTGCTTTGGGAGGTTTTGCCCCGGTCCAGGATGTACCGGGCCGAGTTTGGGTTTGGTTTGGATTTGTTTCCACGCCGCGGTGAGCGGCTGCTGTTCGGTTTCCATCAGGGAAGCGTTCGCTCCCTTCCCAATGCTAAAACACATCACGAAAACCCCTCTGTCCTCATATATCCTCTTTCTTGACAAGACTGAAATATCGAAGCTGCGTAACAAATTGAACATCAATTTGCACTTAATTCACTTGGCTGAAATTTACGGGATTATTCCCAGGCAAGAGAAGAGCTCAGCTTGTTGCCTGTCCAAATTCCCTTTCCTAATTTTTTGTTTTTAAGCTGCTGTTCTCAGAGACGCTGGGACTGTCCGTGGGGCCGTTGCTGCTCTGCCTGCTGCTTGCTAAGGGTCTTGGGTTTGCAAATGCTGGTTCGGATGCAACTTTCAGCCCAAAATCAGAGCCTGGCTGGGTCCTTTCCAGGACAGCACGGACCCACGCCAAGGGAAATGTTGTTTTTTTCTCGTAGGGCTGTCTTCACCTTCGGCAGCATCCCTGGGGTGGGCCCAAGCACTGAGTTGCTTCTAGGTCAAATGACAGCACAGCGGCTTGGCAAAACCTGGAGGGGGGTGAGCTGATCATGTTTGTCTTTTTGTGAGGCAGACAAGGCTCTTCGACATCTCACCGCTCGCTGCCACAACGCCCGGCGGGGATGTTGCCGCTGAGTTCATGGCTGTGGTCTTTGGAGATGCCCGTGGGTGCTGCATCTTCCCTGCCCAGAGACCCCCGGCTGCTGAGGAAGAGCAGGAAAAACTGGAGAACTGGTCAAATCGCCCAGTCACCAAACCCATGAGGAGGTGTTTTCTGGCTGCACGGCACAGACCATTTACAGGAGCCTTCCCTGATCCCTTCTGCCTGATCACTACTGTTTGCCGCGCCATATTTTAAAGCATTGAACGTTTAATTATAAATGGCATAATAATCCATGGCTAATGAAGTACAGAGCCCTGCGGATGCAGCGGATGCAGCTTGCATTAGCTGCCGCTCGCTCCTGACGACTTAATAAAACACTCGTTATCCACTGCCAGCCGGGAGAAAGGTTAGATCCCTGTTTAATAAGTAATTTCTAATGAAAAGTTTCGGGCTGGTAATCAAGGAAATGCACGGGTCGCGGTTGCAAGTGTTTATGAGTTTGTTGGTGAATTATTCCTGCCGTGTTTGTGCGCTGCTGCGGCTGCAGCCGTCGCTCGGGGTCGGGTCGGGGAGGCTGCTTGTGTTGAGCGGAAAAACCTCCTCACCCCAGCATCGCCCGGACCGGGGATCCAGCCCGAAAGTGGGGACGGGGACTGGGGATGGCGGGCGGTGGCCTGGTGCTTTGTGGCAGGGATCTGCAATGCTTTGGGCTAACAAAGCCATGGTTCTGTCCTCGCTGCCACAGCACAGCTGGCCCCGGTGAGGCTGGGGGGGCTGGCAGCAGAGGCAGCCCCAGTGCCCACCCCCAGCACCCCGACCCTGTCCCCCAGGAGCCCCGGGGCTGGGGATGCAGCACTGGGATGCTCATGGGTAGGAGGGAGGAGTGGAGAGCCCAGGCTTGGCGTGCCACTCGGTTTTGGAAACCATCAAAAACTTCAGTTTTGCTTTGGTTTGTGGCGGGGGGGTTGTTGTTGGTTTGTTCTTTGGGGTGAATTTTTTAAATTTTGTGACATTTTTTCCTTTTGCGTTTTCCTGCAAAGCCAGCGCTGATTCTGGGGTTTGTTCTCCCCTCTCTGCACCCAGGCCAGCCCAAAGCTCTGGAGCTGCTGTCCTGGGGCTCTGCGATGGTTGGCAAGGACCACCCCAAGCGCCGCAGGGGTCTGGCACCGGGTCCACCGGCCTGGCGAGGGCAAAGCGGTGGGCTGGCATCCCCCTCCCTGCAACCACCGGCCCCCACCGCGCGCTGGGGAAGAGAGAAGCAAAGCGCTGCGAGACGGTAATTCAGCATAAATCCCCGCTAGAAAGAAAAATCCCCAGTGGGGTTTGCAACACTGGCTTTTTCTTCAAGCCCCGGAGAGCTGCAGGTGGGGGGTCACTGGAAGCCACGTCTCCTTCCCTCCCGCCGGCCCTCCCCGCGGCAGCATCCTCTCCCACGCAGCCGCCCTGGCGTGTTGGGGTGCTGCAAACCGCCCCGGGACCATCGGTCGCCGGCGACTTCCCCAGCGCGGCTCAGACTTCTGCTTGGGGAGCGCGGCGGGCGGCCGGGGGTGCGTGAGCCACTGCGCCGCGGCCTCCCCAGCGCCGGAAGCTGCTGCGTGTTGTGTCTGCTGCATCGCCGAGAGAAGAAAAAAAAAAAGGCGATTTCATGATTTCATACAGCAGTTCTGTCTGCTGGAGATTGGGGGGGGGAGAAAAACGCCCTCCTCCGCTTCCTCCCGGCCGTGGTGACAGAGCTGGGGGTACTCGGAGGGGGGATGCTCACCCCTGGGGTCCTGTGTGCAGCCTGGCCCCATTCTCGGGGGTCACCCCCATCCCCTTCACCCCCTCTCTGTGGTCCCCACAGCAAAACCCCCGCTGGTTTTGGGGCAGAAATGGTGCAAAGCCACCGCCACGCTGCTCTGGTTCTCCAGCACCAGTGTCACCCCGGAGGGACACCCCGAGCGAGGGCTGGGGCTTCCCGCAGCCCGTTCCCATGGCAGGGACGGTGTCTGCAGCCGGAGGGGCTGGATCGCCTCTCGGGGTGAGCGGGGTCCCGGCCGGCCCCTGCGCCGGGCTGGTTTCACATCAGTTATCTGGGTCACAGATAAGGTGACTCTCGGCCCGTGTCGTTGTGTCACCACAGGGTTCCTGCGAAGTTCAGCAGCGTCTGCGGCCGCCGGGTTTCGAATCCTTCCGAGCGGCGCAGAGCTGGAGTCGCTGTCCCCGTCCGTGCACGGCACCCACTCCGCACCCCTCGCTCCGTCCACAGGGACCCCCCATGGCACCCCGGGGTGGCTCAGCTGCCCGCCCCGAGTAGGACACGCAGGGCAAGCGCCGAGGGCTTGCAGCTTGGAGTTTGGATTTCCCTTTAACCAAGTGGGATGGCCTGGGGGAAGTAGCTTCAACACTAAAAGTTGCTACTTTCTTAATTAAAACCTTAGAAAAATTGGTGCCTGAAACAACGCATCTCCCCCCAAGCCCAATGCAAACTTTGCTCTAGATTTTTTCCCTCCCTTCTGATCTGCTTTGTTGGGTTTGGACCCTTGGTATTTTCTCCCACAGTTCTCAAAATTGCTCAATAACTGGGAAAAATTGTATTTTGGGTCGATTCTTGCGCCCAGAGCAGCTGGGGAGAAGCCAGCACCTGTTCGCTGCCCCGGCTCGTTGCTGGAGTCACCGTCACCCATCGGCAGCACGACGCCGCGCGTGCCCTGACCTTCCCCCAGTACCTCCCAAACGTGAATGAAGTGTGGCTTTGCGGTTTATTTTTAGTTTTTTCCCCCAGGTTGACTCACCTGCAGCGACCGTTCCAGAATGATTCAGAGCAAATTACAAGAATTCAAAACTTAGATCTCCGAGCGGTTTTGTTTCAGGAGGAGACCCGGCAACGCCTGCGGGGAGGTGTGAGCCCCCCCGGCCATGCCTGTGCCTGCCGTGTGCGTCAGCAGAAGCCACCGAAGCCCCTGTGACCCCGTGGGTGCCTCTGTGCTGATGGTGTTCCCAGGGAAAGACCCCTCCCGGCTCCTGCCGCTGCTCCTCACTGGGCAAAGCCGCCTCTTGATCCTGCTCTCGGCCTCCAAAGCTTGAAGTATCTCACATCACACACAGGATAGCATTGAGAGAGCCAGAAAAGTGTATTTTTCACGCAGAAAAATGCCACTTCAACGGCCTGAGTCACTCCAGCTTAAAGCTAACCCAGGTTTTTAAAGATGCTGCTAAGCCACAATGAACTGGGAACACGCATTGGGTCGTGCCTCAGTTTCCCTTACTGCTAAGACAGTGGCTGAAACCCTCTGCAGGGAAGCGTACGACTTCTGAAGGAAAGCGAAGAAGGCCTTTAGAAATCCTGGCTGCACATCCCCCCGACCCTGCTCGGCCCCGTGCGGGGTCAGGGGCAGAGCTGGGCTTCTCCAGGGACGCCTGGGGCCCTCCTGGCTCGGGGAGGTGACCCAGCCCCGCGCTGGTGGCCAGGACCCCCGGGCTCCCTCCCTGGGGATGGGGCTGGGGATGCTCGACCTCCGCAGCTGCCCCAGGTCCCGGAGCCACCCAGGGTCCCCTCGAGGGTCCCCTCCAGGTCAGAAGAGCCCTTAGCATCCCTCCTGCCCCCTCCACACAGTGCAATTTCAGAGAAGAGATCTGGGGTTTCTTTCTCCATTTTTTTGAGGCAGGGAACAATTTTCCTGTTTAAAGAGGGGGGAAAACCCCTCTTTGGAGCTTCCTCCTCTTAAGAGATCTGACCCTGGTCTGCTGCGCCGGAGATAATTGCGCTGCGGGTCCTCCGAGGCAGCGGCACTAATTGCCACTGCTGGGGCCTGGGGTTGGTCTTTTTTTTTGTTGTTTCTTTTTTTTTCTTTTTTCTCCCCCTTCTCTCTTGCTCTGACTGTGACTCACGCGGCGGCAGCGAAGACACAAGTCCCTCCGTTTAGAGAAACCGCACGTCTGAAGAAGTTTCCCACGGTCTGCTCTTTAAATAGCTGCCGCAAGCCGTGGCTGGACCACGCCGGTGCTCGAGCATCGCTTCCCCCATCTTCTTCCTCTCCCGCACCCCTTCCCTTTTCCCCTCCCGCCGCCATCACCCCCCAGAACACCCCACGGGGGGGGACTTTTTGCCAGTCTCAACCCACCACCACTTCACCCTAAAACCCTCAGGGGTGCCCTGAGGCCCCTCGGGGACCGTGCGGTGCTGCCCGGAGGTTTCCCACCCAGGCTGGCAGCTGAGCCCTGGCTCTGTCGCAGCCATCCCTTGCCAAATCCTGCCTGCACCGCTGCCTCCGTCCCCATCACCTGCCACCGCCTTCGTGACAAGCGCCCCGCGTTGCCGCTTCCGCCCGGGGCTCGCTGACGCCGCCGCTGAGCTCTCGCTTGAAAAAAAATAAGTTTCAAAAAAAAAAAAAGAAGCAAGCAAGAAAAAAAAATAAAACAACAGCGGTGAGAAAGGAAAGAGCGTGCCAGGGGCCCACTGCGCACCTCTTTCCAGTAAGTGAGAGCGGCGAGCACAGGGGGGGCAACAGGCCCTTCTGAGAAGCCCGGGGTGCTGGGGGAGGTGGAGGGGCACGCGGAGCTGGAGGGTTTCTGTGAAAGCAGCTGGCGGTGGGGAAATGAAGTGATGGGGGGTGGAGGTGGACGTGCCCCCCTCCTGCACATGAGCCACCTCCCCCCAGTGCTGTTTCTTCACAGAATCCCAGCATGGCAGGGGCTGGCAGGGACCTCTGTGGGTCACCCAGCCCAACCCCCTGCCCAAGCAGGGTCACCCAGAGCAGGCT
>Ga0065711_1031914_pt1 | contig 28440 bp, 10 predicted proteins | sample Hoacrofraction12_FD_59098 | JGI IMG/M metagenome (GOLD analysis project Ga0065711, IMG submission 59098) | Hoatzin crop microbial communities from Cojedes, Venezuela - Epithelial fraction 12 v2 (version 2) | ecosystem: Host-associated > Birds > Digestive system > Esophagus > Crop | place... | reverse complement strand
TTTTTTTTTTTTTCCTTTCCCCCCCCCCCCACAAGGTACCAGACTGCTTGAATTTTCCTTAATGCTTGCTGTTTGTAGTATCGTGGAGGAGAAAGCTTTCCCACTCCATAATCTTTCACTCGCTCTTTCTGTCAGTCTGTCTCCCTAGATAGCTTCTGTGACCTCTTTCTCTTAGAAAGCTTTTTAACTGAAGTGGTCTTTTGATGTCTAGTTTTCTAGCTAGCTTTGCTACTTTGGCTGGGAGCCTTGTGTTGTTGACTCATCACTTCTGAAGAAGACACTGCACTGCAGACACCCTGCTGCGTTCTTGGTAATTCAGCACATAGCCCCCTAGTTACGTAGAACTCTTAAAGAGGAAATTTTTAAAGTTTTCCAGAGTGGACAAGCAACTAAAATAATACTATGTGCATCTAGTAGCTGTAGTTCCTTGGCTAGTTTGGTCTAGAATAATTTGCATCCCTACTGCGTATTTTATTGCTCGTAAATCGATAACACAGGCGATTGCTCTGGCACACACCTTGTGTTTCCAGCTTTGTGCTGGACGCTTGTACCTGGGCTGTCTGAGACTCAGATTGCCTTTACGTGTGTAGGAATCTACTCTACAGTTTTTGTTTATTTCTGCTTTTGGTCCAGCAAGTCTGTTAGAGCAAAGTGAAGTATAATGTTAGATTCTTCTCCAGTCCTAAAGTGATTTGAATTGTTTATGTAGTTGCAGTCAGAAAGTAAGTATCAAAAGAAGAAATGTGGAGAAAATCAGCTCAACTATATATGATTTTAAATAGGTTTTCCAAAAGATACTACTCCGTACAGCTCAGGTCTGAATTGAGAATGGGGAGAAGTGGACTGACCTCCGTAAACCTTCAGTGGGGCATGGCAGGAATTAGCTCTGTGGAGAACAAAAGGCAGATGTTTTGTCCACTGACGTTTCTCCAGTGTACCCTAGCTAATCTTCACACCTGAGGAGTTTTGGGGCTGATGTGACCTCCCACGCTGCTTTCACACCTAAGTAACTTTATTAATTTCATCAGGGTGAAGTGAGGAGATTCTTAAAACACAGAGCAGGTCTGTAACCGAACTTTTATAAGGCCTGCAAGATTAGTGGTGTCCAGGGCATAAAAACACTTTGAGATACAACTTTGGCAAAATATCCGTGTCTTTTCCCCCCTATGTTGCTATTAAGAAAAATGGGCCTTTTATGTCCGGCGGAGAAACCTTGTCACAGTTATCCATGCCTTTGACGCCTCGACGCTGTATTATGTTATTGCCATGCACTCCGTATGGGGCTGTGTGCTGAGACCCTTGGAAACTGGAGCTGGTGCACAATGTGGAGCTGCATGCCAAGAACACTTTAGATCAGCTCTGCTGATTGTTAATAAGTTCCTGGGCAGAATTCAAGGTGTTTGCTTGAACCTATAAAGCTCCAAATGGGTACCCAGGAGGCTGCTTCCCTTCCTGCAGCACAGCACTTGTACCTGGGATCAGCCAGAGACACTTGACCTTGGCTTTGGAATTCCCTTCCCAAATCCATCCACCTGGGCTGGGCTCTGTCAAAAGTTAGTGTGTGCTGTAAGCTCGGCTCGTCTTCCTGATGGCCTGGTAGGGCGTGGTGTGAGGTACTCGGGGTTTGCTTTATACTGCTGGTGGTGGTGGTGTGTAATTTTACCTGCTGGTGAGTGGGGTTTTTTTCCTTCCTCATTAATCTAGAAAGAACAGTATATTTTTTTTTTAATGATACCATAACTACAGCTTATATCTGCAATCATGTAGCTGGAACCGAGGCATTGCCAACTGCATTTTAATTAATTACATTTCTGATTCCACGGAAATCAGTGGGAGTGTACAACTCATTTCCTGATACTAGGGTTTATTACCCTGAGCAAAACTTTTGAGATCAGGTAAGAATCTGTTAAGATGGAGGAGATCAGGAAACCCTGATAACAGGACTTCTCTTTAAGACTGGAGATCAGTGATGTGCCATTATAGAGCAGAAATGTCAGCTGGAGGAAACAAAGCAAACACGGGCAATAGTAGAAGGGGAGGCAAAATCTCTGTTGATGTTTGTCATGCAATCTGTTTTATTCTCAGCTCATTAAACGAGGTGCAGAAGAGGGGAATCTGCAAAAGGGATGGGATGCGCTTGACCTTGATTTCTGATGGAGAGGGGTAGGATGTGCAGTTACAGTTTTGCAGTGCCGAACACACACAGCTTGCAAGCTGAGCCGTCTCTTGTTCCGTGCAGGTGATGTGAGGTGCCAGGATGTGGTCTCACAGGGCGCATCAAGGAAATTAAAGCTGGAAAACTAAACCTGGGATATATGGGTATCTAAGTAATTTTGCATGGCTGTGCTATGTCCTTTAAGGAAGTGCCTGTAAAAATGTTTTGGGGTTTGTGGTAGGATAGTCCATGAACAGGAGGAAACAGTGACAAATGAATTTGTTGTGTTTAGCAGTAGAAATAATAATATAAATAATAACACATAGCTGTTTTAAATGGGAATCCTAGGAGGAATCCAGTGACTTGGTGAGAGAAAGATCTGTTGCTTCTCGGTTTGTTTTGCTTGGAACTGTCAGGAGAGGGAGGATAAGGCATTAGAAAGCTGAGAGTTTATATAAATCCCAAGGCTGGAGTATTTTATTCACCAGTGGCTCATCCCTAATATTGTTTGGCTATAGACCAAAGTTCCTATCTGATAAGACAGGATGTAAAACTGCAAGTAATGCATCCACCAAACAGCACAAGCCAGATTTTTCAGTTTTTGCCTGTATAAGCAGTTTGTCCCTGCATTTTTATTCCCATTTGTTTAGACAGATCCCAAATTTAGGTGTTGCACTATGTGGTCGTCCACAGGAGAGAGGCACTGAATGCCCAGTGAACTCCACGGGCCTCCCACCCACAGATCCCCGAAAGCACCAGATCCCAGTGCAACACATTATTTCATAGAAAAAATGTGTCAGATGCTTAATCAGCCCAAACTCAATCTTTTTCTGCTTTCAGCCTCCCAACTATGGGGATATAGCTGCTTTAGGCAACCTGGATAAGTGCCTCTCCTGCTTAAAGCCCAAGCATATTCACACAGTGAACAAACCCCACACGTCTGTCATGACAAAAGGCTTTTCTTCAGAGGTAGAGCCGTCTCCGTGTCATCCGAGCCATCATGATTTTCCTAAGCTGTGCGTTCATTGTCAGTAAAGACCTTTTTTTACCTAGGAAAACGCGTGTCCCAGCTCTGAGAAGTTTATTTGTAAGTCTGATTGACGTATGATGGGACAAAGTTAGACTGACAGTGAGTGTTTCATTGATGTGAAATTTTACACCATATCTGGACATAGTATATACTTGGTTTATGATCCAGCTGGGCATGCTTGTTAGTTATTGTTGAGGTCAATCAAAGTGTAATTGTAACATAGGGAAAGACGGTCCCAGGGCTACAAAGATTTGTTTCCAACAGCTGCTATTCATTATTCATTAAACTCTACCTTCTGTTCTTGAAATTAATAACCCTTGGCCTTCTAACAAGGCATCAGACTTTAAGAATATAGATTTAAAAATCAAAGATGCACTGGTTTCATCTCCAGACATGTGAGAGCATGAAGCAATTTAGCTAGTAATAGTAGTTGGCTGCAGAACTTCGTATTTGTGCTTGTGGAAAACCAGATGTGAGTTAATTAACCTGAAATTTACGGGCACTGTATGCTGGATGTGAGGGAACTGGCTGGTGTACAATAAACCCCAAACTTATGGAAGTCAGGGGGAATGCTCAAAACTTCAGTTAAATAAAATTTCATAAAAATTAAGGCGAAGTACAGTATCACAAGTCTACAATAGGGGAATATCAGATTAAAAAGAGTTTATTCAAATTGGCACTTGCACCTCCATTAACTTAGCGATTTTCCAACATCCATTCGCCATTGTTTGCTGGAAGTGCAGCGCAGGCTTTGGCTCAGGCTAGTGGCGGAAGGAGACACATGATGCTTCTGTCCCACGAATCCCGTTCCTGTGTCCCCGTGAATGTTGCTCCACTGAGGAGGTGCATGGGAAAGGTCTCGGGACAGCTTTGGAGTGTGGCTGGGGACAGGGCCTGCTTTGCTGCTGAGTTCCAGCTCTGCAGTCCAGCTGAACTCCTGTGCTGCTTCGTTTGCTGCTGCTAAAGAGCAGCTACAGAGGGACCTGGAAGCTATGGATGCAGTCCTACTGAGCTTGTTTGACAGTGTTGTGTTGGGACTGTTTTATGATTTCATGAACGACAGAAAGAAAATAGTGGTATCTGTGAGTGATGTGTTTGAATGAAAACTGTAATTTTGGAATTGCAATATTAGTTGTCTCGTCCACTGGAAATCAAATGTATAGCTATCAGTGATGTTACAGGATTAAAAAGAAGTCATGTAATTATCCACAAGAAAACTTTGTGACAGGCCTATATCCACATATCTATACATTTGCAAAGAAAAATTTTAAATAAAATACTTATCTTCTCCAGTGGAAATATTTCAGCCTCTCTGCAGTGTGAGTTCCAGCACAGGATCCAGCACTCTAAAAAGAATCTAATGAGGGGAACACATTCTCTTTGAATTCTACCTTACCAAACCTCCACTGGAACAGACAAAAATTTTCTGGAGCTCACAACTAGTCAACAACATCTTTGCTGAGATTTCTACTGTTGTGAGATACCCACCTGCTTGGAGAATGATGCCCTTTCTCTGCAAAACCCTGCCTATCCGCTGGTGGTGGGTGGCTGGGCGAGGACTCATTACTGTCTCTAAGACATCCTACTTTCTAGATGTGTTGGGCACCATCAATGAATAGTGGAGTTTTAAATCCTGTGTGTAGGAACGGGCCCTATGTCTGTTTCTTCAGAACATTGGACTATTCTGTATTGGCATGAAACAAACTTGTGACACTTACCATTCCCCTCCAACAGTTATTGCAAATTTGTAACAAATTCTGATAGCAAGCATCTCAAATTGTGCTTATGTTTCTTCTGGAGTCTTACGTTAAAGTCTGTGGAAAATTTATTTCAGTTGAGTTCAGAGGACACTGTGTCCAACCTAGGCAGGTCCAGGCACATTTTCCCCATTTCATCCCTTTGTCATCACAGCGGGCTAATACACTGTGGCTAAAATATGTACAGGATATTGTTCTGAGGCTGGGTGTCTCAGTGGAGGCCATCTATGGGAAAATGTGATGCATGATGATAAGACCAGTAGCTATGGTAGTAGATCATATTGTTAATTAAAATTGGTCTAAGAGCATTAACGCAGCCATCTCTCTCCTCTCTGAATCAGTCTCTCTATAACCTTTTCTTTCCTGTGTAAATTCCACTACTTATGCATGTGGGGTACTTTAAACCATCACTAAATGTTACATTTATGACACGTTTCTAAGCAAACATTGGGATATCCATTGCACATGAGCATGTTTCCTCAGCTCTGCTGGCCTTGTTGGGCAGCTTATCTACTGTTCTCCCTAAGTCTGACCTTTCATGTCTAGTTACTTTAAAGACACTAGAAAACCAACTATCTACTCAATTTCCTTGTAGCTTGGGGGTGAGGTTAAAGTATCATGTAGCTGCCGTATGTTTGACATTATACAGCCACAACCGATAAGCAAATATTTTCTCTTTAAATACACAGTACGTTTTGCAAGAGTACATAAGAAGTATTCTCATTCCTATTCTTTGTCCTGGAGAAGGCCTAGTGGCGTTCAATATAAAAAGTTGCCACTGGTGTTTATCTTAGTAAATCTGTTCATGTCAGTTGGTTCTGCCTACCCCACATTTCAAAGCAAAATGATGGGGAGAGGTCAGATAGATTGCCCTTGTCTTCAGTTCTTGGCTTAAGGGTGTCCTGTTTGTAATTAAGGAACAATTTCTTCTGTGGTGGTAGTCAAGCAACTTTTTTCTCTTTCCTTCACATAATACTTGGAAAGGTATGTGGAAGCCAGAGAACAGTTAATGCAGTTGGAAAATTTGTTGCTACAGAGGTAATTTGTTTTATTATTTTTGAGAGAATCTGAAACAGCTTCTGTATTGTGTATTAAAATTCAAATCCATATGCTATCAGCAGCAAATTTGGAGGTAAAGGGATGAATGCGAAGGTTTTGATTGCAAGGCCATCTGGCATTATTATGAAAAATGTTCTTGAATGCTTAAAAGAAACCTAAACCACATTGCTCAGTAGGTGCTGACTCCAATGAAATTGAACCATCTTGGTGCAGGTTTGTTGTCTGGCTGTTGGAGAGACTGTGGGAAAATCAGCTATTTCGATACTGATGAAGTGGCTGTGGCTGAGAATCATGATTTTAAGGGAAAAAAATGTGAAATAGGATGTCTGGTTTGTTGAAGCAAAATATTTTAAAATTGTAAGTTTGTGTTTTTTTTTTTAACTTGCAAGATTCATGCAAGATGTGCCTTTTTAGAAGACCAGTAAGAGATACTCAATATATTGTTGCTCCAGTCTGGTCCTAGAGAGATAGGCACTGAAGAAAGATAAAACCTATTTGCTGTCACAGAACGGTCTGAAAGCATTTGGGCGATACAGAGAAATATTCTTCTAAAGAATATGGAGACTGTTATTACTTGAGTCAGTCTCCTGAAGTCTGAATTTTTAGATTTCTGCAAAACTCCATTTGTTACCCTGCTTTTCTTAAAGTCCATGTGCTGTGTTTGCTTACAGGCCTCACTGCTTCGATGGAACCAACGGGATTAGCAATGGGATGTAGGGGCTTTTCCATCTAGGTCAGACTGGATTTCGTACTGACTGAAAATTACACTGGTTGTTTAATATTTCGGATCAAATGTACACTGGCCAGATTCATAGCAGTCTGAGTCATCTGAGGTCATAGTGCAGCTAAAGTTGAGAAATCATAGCCAAAGCTGAAGCAGCATTTTCAGACTGCTAAGCGGGGAAGAACAGCACTGATTATTCCCACACGAGGTTTCGTTCGTATTTCCTCTTCCTTTTTGAGGCTGAACGCTTTATTCCTAGACGTCACATTTAAGCGCTAGGAAAGCATGCATCAGGCCAGGCATCAATGTGATGAATTGTTTTTAGTTTGAATTCTGGAGTCTGAATTGCATTGTCACTAGTCTGAATCGACAGTCTGTGTCTGAGGCTGTCAGCAGGTTCAAAAGTCCTCCTTTCGGATTTGAGGCAGGGAAAATCTTTTGTATGTTTTCATTTTGTACAAGATTTTTTCTGAAATAAAAAAATGAATGCAAGGAATGAAAAGTTGAAATGTCCCATTCAAAAAACGTGGATATGGAGAGCCTTGATCCCTTCAGATTCCTTTACTTCACCTTTAACTCGGTGGACTCATTTCCACAGACCATGCCAGTTTTGGTGAAACAGGTGGCAAGCGGGTTCCCTGGGCTGCTCACCATACGATGCTGGAACTCCTGCCACAGACACGATCTCTTGTCTGCCGAATGGGCTGTGGTGGGAACACACAGCTAGCCAGGAAAAGAAAGAGAAGATGGAGTCAAATGGTGTGTTAGTCTTGCTTGTGAGTGTTTCTACCTTTCCCTTTCCTTTGCTCAGCAGAGAAGGGAATTGGAAAGAAAAAGGAATTGGTTTCTGCTTTGGCACCAAGGACCTGCCTGCTCGGCGGTTCCGTAGCTTGTGAAAGGCAAATGCTGCCTGCGTCGGTGTCCTTATTGCCAAGCTGGGTTACTTGTGTCATGGGCGTGGGAGAAGGTTCGAGCTGTAATGCACTGGGTGACTGCAAACAGCCAAAAATCAACAGAATGGGGATTTAAATTTTGTTATCTGACTTCTACCGTGCTTCTTGTTGTGGTATCTGAGAACTACAGTTCATTTCTTGTTTGAAATAGCGGAGGCCTGGTTCAGGGCCTTTGTTTTGTATTGGCAAAGTAGTTCAGCCATGCTAAAATTAGACTCCTAACACTTACGTGTTTGGCAAAGTATGGGACCTTCTCTGTAACTGAGATCTTTTTCTTGTCATGGGACAATGGGCTGCAGTGACGTTGCAGTTGCAGGCACGTTGAACAGTCTTGGTACAGTATTTCCTGTTTTGGGCAGATGAGATGTCATAAATCTTCATTCTCTCTGTGGTAAATTGCATGTTTATGAAGATAGAACATGCTTTGATATGAAACCAGGTTAAAAGAAGAATTCTTCTGATGTGACAAACCCAGAGATAGGGAAAATAGCAAATTAGGATACAGGGGAAGTGATGGATTCTGAAGAGGAATATTTGTGTGGACAGTGACAAACTCTGTACAGCTAGACTTGAATATTTTTACCATTTGAGTTAAGATCCAAGGGGTGCATTTACAAGCTACTAGTACAGACAATTACTGAAAAATCTGACACTGAATTTTGGGCACAAGATGGATTTCACTATAAACACACCTCTTCCGTTCCCATAAAACACGGGCTGTCTCTGTACGCTTAGTCCGTCTTGCTTTATCCAGAAAACAGGTCTGCAAATGAGTAACTAAAAGGTAGAAGGGACGATTCACCCAAAACGCTGTCTGCAGGGTTCACTTTGCTCTCACCAGTCTCATGTGCACCGTGTCAAGAAATGAGTCCTCATGCTAGTTGATTGGGATATCCTTGGTTTGACGCACTGCTGCATTATTCCAGTTCTGTGTTGGTGTAACACCATGGGAGTGGCCTCCAAGCTTTTTATCTCCGTGTCTCATCGAGTCATCTTATTAACCAAGTGCCTTTCAGTCATGTGCATAAGGCTGGCAACTCTGACAAGGGTAGAACGTGTGTTGCTGTTGTATATCCACTACGTCTTCAGGACCAAATCATTCAGAGCTTGGTGGTATACAGAAAATCTTGACACCTGCAGATTGGTCACATACATCCTAGTGTAAAGCACACTGAAATAACTAGGGACTTGACTACAAACTGAAAGGTCACCTCCAATAACAATTATTCCCTTTTTACAGCTCGCCTTCAGTCACAATCAGGCTGCACGTTTTTGTGCTGCTTTCATTTCTCCCACTGATACTGGATGTTTTAAGGAGGTAGACCCTGGCCTCATCTATCATTCTGTCACAGGCTGAACATCAGACCTGTGCCTGAATTATCAGTTGCACGTGGATTATGTTACCTGTCTCTGTTCTGACCTGTATCTGTTTTCCATATGATACAGCTGGTGTAGGGTTTTTATCATATAAAAGATATAACCTGGAAGAACCAACATTAATTTCCTCTGGAGCCTTATGTAAAGTATCAAGGGTGCGCCTGACTTGTGGTGACAGAGCTTTTCAGCATACTCTGAGAAAGAACTGCTTCTGGGCACACATGGCAGCCAGATATGTTACACACACAGCGGCATACATATAGTACTAGTTCATTAACTTTCCCTTCATGAATCTGCTAACCAGATACTTTACTAGCACTTTTAATGTACCATCACATGTCTGGGGTCAGACGCTAGTAATACCCAGCTGCAGATCAGGCTGAGTTTCCATAAGACCTCAAACAATAGTGATTAGGTGAAAGCTTAATGCCTTTAGAGTCTTATAAACCCTCTGTCTTATATATTATAGCAGAAACTCATGAAAGGGAAGACAGGATAAATTAGTCAATGTAAAATGTATCCGGAAGCCTAAGATAATCCTATAATTCCCAGTATTATCCCTAATAATGTGACCTCAGAACTGGTGATGAAACGGAGCAACAAGGTCATTGCATACCAGGATTCAGATAAGATCTTCCATGGATTCTTTCCTGCAAGATCTAACCAAAGAAGTCGAAAGTAATTTGAAAAAACTCTTGAAACTAGTCTTTAGTCTGAAGGGATTCACCCACAGGCGAATGTGATGTTCCTCAGTCTCCCTGAAAAAAAAGCTTTGCTGAGACAGCCTCAAGTCACTGCAAAGAAATCACTGTAATTCAGGAACCTGGGGTCTGCTTCATCAAATCCCAGACAAAATGCAGCAGATATTTGGTATGATGAAGAAATGGTGCAAGGGGACTTTAAATGGACCCTGCATGGGCAACTGATTGAAAAAGCTTCTGGAAGGGACATGCATGTGGGCTAGTTTTTTGGGAAAAGGAGAGCAGCTTTTTGAAGTCGTCTTTATCTTCCTCGCAGAGCTGCAGCACAGGCCGTGAAGGTGTGAGGTGGCTCTCTTCAAGGGATCGCAGCCGTGCAGTGGTCCTCAGCAGGAGCGCTTGCACCCTGGCCTGATGAGGCACCTGCTCGTGGCTCCTGTGTCCTCTGGCCTGCGTGGTGTCAGCTCTGCCCCGGAGCCCTCTTCGTGACTGCAGACTTTTCTTCTTTTTGTGTGGGACAGGCCCCGCCAGCAGATAAAAAGGGAACGGGGGAAGTGGTTGACGTGAAGGCTCAGCTGATGTTCAGCTGGCCCCGTGCTCACAGCTGCATGTGGAGGACGTGGGCGCCTGTGGCCCTCTGCTTCTTGGGATCCTGGGATGACTGTAGCTGAGGGGCCAGCAGCTGGGACAACAGCAGTCTGATCAGCCGGCCACTGAAAGTGCGGTGGCACTTGCCCTGAGCTGAGAGGGAGTCTCTGAAACCAAGAGGAACTCCTTTTTTTGCCTCTTTTCAGACAAAAGACAGGTACCAGCAGAATCTAACTGATCCCAAGGTATCTGCTTATAAATTAGTGGTGCTGTTGATGTCTGGGGCTTAGTACCACATAGTCCTCCTTGAAACCACTCCCTGTTTGTGCTTCCTGTACGATTCTAGGAAAAAGGGTAAGCAAGAATTTCTTGTTCCCACTGGAGCAGACTATGAACGCAGGAGGACTTTCCGTGATATTCTCTGGAAAGGAACTGTAGTCAGGACATATGGTCTTTTAATTTGGAAAAATCTTATATTTTCCAGGGTGCTTGCCATAAGTCAGGGAGGGTTTGGGCTCACGGCAAAGATGGGTGGGTGAAAAAGCTGTTTTTTGTTTGGGTTTTTTTTTTTAATTTCTCCATTTTGGGCTCTGACACACAATGTTTCACTCTGTTGTTTGAGATTTTGCCACTAAAATGTTGGGAAGAAAGGAACCTTCTTCCTCATCGCAAGGCTGGTATTGTTTGGGATACCCTGCTGGGCTGCTGAAGAGAAGTGATGACAGACGCCCTGCGACAGACGTAAAAACCAGCTCTGGAATCTGAACAGCAAATCAAGCATGTGAGCAAAAGCCATCCTGACTTGTGTGTGCCTTCATCATCGCCTGCCAGTTTCAGAACAGGCTATTGTAAGTATAGCACTTTAAGTGCTGCTTGGGAGAATTGGCTGCTTTGAATAACTGAACAGAAATGTGAAAGATAACTTACAACTATGAAATGTAGAATAGTGCAGTTTCTGGAGAAACAATGCAATATAGGCTTATGGAGATCTGGAGCTGTAAAAGCCTGTAAGTCAGATAAACCACCAGGGATTCACTTTAACCATAGTGAGAAGACTGCCAGTCCTCCGTACGGGTGTGAGACGTCTACGCCCAATCAGAAAGAGCTGAGCCCCTTAGACAATTACAGTTAGATCGTTAAAGTTCAATGCCTGGCTGTATCATTAACTTTATATTGTAATAATAAAAGTGGTGAGGACCTCCAGTAAAAGAGTCAGATGATGTGCTATTCCCAGTCTGTGATTGCTACGGATTATGGGCATAGTCGCAGCCAACACGCAGCACAGTTCCCACGAGAACAGATCTGGTTTCAAAATCACTGCTATGAAATAAACACAAGAGTCTCAGGCAAGCGAGCTCTAGTCCGGTTTGGTCTGACGGCAGAGAGTGATTCCTGCACGTAAACATTTCCAGTGCTGCGGGGTCTGAGGGGACATCGAGCTCTGACCTCGCCTCACCTGAGTGCAAATGGGTGAAGACAGACGAGTAGCTATGTTCATGGCAACGGAAGAGTGGGATCAGAGACACTGCATAGGTCTGATGTGGTTGACCCAGGCTTGGTTAATCAAGGGCTGTCTGGGGCACAGAGAGACAGCCTGGAGGCAGGGAGGGTGGCAGTAGCAGCTTTCACTCCCCAAAGCAAAGGGAGCTGTGTCTGCCAGGACTACCCATACTGAGGGAAGAGGAGCCTTGGACTAGCATACCTCATCAGATCAAACAGCAAAACTGGTCACTTAGCACACCTGAAAATGCTTGCCAGAATCTTATGTTTCTGTTTGCCTGTTTCTAGCTTGATAACCAAATATACTTGCCTACTTACAAGTTCTACAGGGGTTAATTTGTTGGGACTACCTTGGGGATAGAAATATTTGGAAGCACTGGAATTCCTGTTTCTCCAAGTGTGAGTGGATGTTATCTGTTCATGTCCGGCTGTGTCTTTGATATCTTCAGATGGAAGGTGATGGTGACGCCCCAAGCCGTTTCATGCCAGCCATATATCACCATTCTGGCACCAGTCCTCCTTTGACATCTGACCTGAGTACTATCAGTTGCAGTACATTCAATTGCCTACAAAAGCTGGCTTTTAGCTGTAGGGAATACCGTTTCCTGTAGCTCCTGGCAGACCCAAGGGGCCAGAGAACTAACTGGGCAGGGCTTGCCCCTCGAGACTGTCCGAAATGCCTGTTTCCACCGTGGAAGAGGCCCTCTGTGCTCATAGGTAGCTTGCGTCTCTGAGGGCAGCTCAGCCTTGTGTGCAGGGCAGGACGGATAGCACTCACCGAATGGATGAACAGTTATTCAGTGTCTCACTTTATTATTCCATAGTTTTTACCAGCTCTTCCGGGTCATATAGGTTTCCAAATTATCCTTTATACATAGAGCTCTCTCTTTTTGTGGACTTTTCTATGGTGCTGATCATTGAGACTTTCATATCAATGCATTCATTTTTACTCACAATACTGTGAGGTGAGGAAGTGGCCCGAACCAGTGGCAGAGCGGATTAAGACTGCAGCAGGAATGTTGAGAGCCTCCACTGATTTCAGCTGGTTTTGTGAGAGATTAGCACTCTAGACAAATCTGGTTCAGGCTCTCACCCCAAGGTGAGACTCCTAGAACTGGTGACCGTCTGGGAGGAACTAGGAGTACCCAAACTGCCTAGAGCCACCTGGAATCATTGCCCATTGGCAAGAGTAAGCTTCAGTTGCTGATAGCAGCGTTCGTGTGCGGGAGCCATGAAAATGGCTGTCCCTGCATTCACTTTGCACCTTCCAGCCTTTCCAGGAAGAAAGCATCAAGGACGTAAAAACCTGAGAATGGCAAACAGGCAGTTCATCTCAGGGTTTTTTGAAAATCTCCCCAAGCAGTGTCGATGTTCAACGGGGATTTCATTCTGCCCCACACAAGCTTTTTTCCCCCCACTATCTCCAGCTGGAACAATGAAACCTGCTGGCCAAATCCAGGTCATTCTGTGCGCCAAAACACTCTGAGTGCTTTTTAACATATTCTCTTTTTAGTGTGATTCCTGGGGAGCTTTGCACGAAAGCCTTCTCCCTAACCGTTCGTGATACAGACTCCCACGCAATCGGTCAACAGGTCTGGACTGTTAGAGCCAAGCACACAAGCCTGACTCATGTGAGGCCGTATGCTTTCAGACTAAAAATGCCATAGTCTCTGAAAACTTGGGAGAGACTCCTTAAGAGCACCAAATTGTGAGAAAAATCAGTACAGGAGATTCCCATCCTCGAAACGATAGCCTTAGCTGGGAGGTTCATTTTGCCAATGGGCTTCCCAGTTCGATGCAAACAGAGGAGGGCTGGTGATTCCTGGCTGAGGTTTAATGGCACAGGAGAGTGGGATATTTCTTTCAATGTGATCCTGACAATAACGTCTACAAAGCCCCATCTGACAAGGCTCGCAAAATAACCTCTGCCGGCTGATATCACCTGGACCACTGGAATTTTTGCCTTACATTTAAAAATTACCTATTCACTATATGCTGTTTATTTATTTTTGAAAAATTGCAGAATTACTCTTTTTTTTTTTTGTTCACACTGAGGATTATAAAGACATAAGGAAAAATTTTGCTTTTTCTCCAGACCTCACTATTTAAAGCAAAGAGTTTTGTTCATCCGAGAACAACATGTCCACTGAGGCCTGGTAACAGAGTTCTGACTTTGCTTTTAAGCCATATTTCATCTAATCTTGGGAGGGACCGGACCGTACTTCTCTGCTCCTCTGTAGTTAGAGCTCATAAAGAAGAAATCCCAAGCTTTTCTTGCTGACAGAGTACTTTGGAAGTTTAGGTTTTGAGGTTTATGTTTTTAATATTACTATCCCATGAAAGTAAATAGATAATTAGGACTTATTTTTACAGGGGAAGAAATGGCAAGCAGGGATGAGAGAGAGGTCCAGATCTCAGCCTGACAACAGCGGTCTCTTGAAAGTGGCACTGTGGTGGGCAGTTTCAGTATGGTGATTTGTTTGATCTGTTATAAAATCCTCTATACCAGTGGGTAGCTACCACCCACTTATATTTATTATGCAGTTTTATTTTTGCTTGGTAATATTTTTCTTGTGTTTATTTTAAAAGGTCTACATTTTGTGGTGACAGTCTCCCATTTTCCAAATTAACTGCTAGCAGATGTTGCTGTGTGGTGTGAAGCACACACAGCAGCTTAAACCGCCAAGGTCTGGATACTGGCTTAGAAAAAAAAAATCTTCGTGTTATTCAAGCAAGTTTCAGGAGTGTCTGTAAAATGCCTATGTAGAATCTTATTCAGGAAATAAATTACTGTTGCTTTTATAGCTTTTAGATGGTTTTAGTGTTTGGAATTACTGCTGAAACCTAACAAGTCCGTACCATGGTTTAAGAAATGAAATATCATTTGAGCAGTGTTATTTAGGAAAGGATTAGCTGCTGATACATTATACGCAGGCAAATTCAGGTAAGTTGTAGTTAGAGCTACAACTGCCTAGTGTTGTCCTTTATAAAAATCGCCGCTGCTGTTGCACAAGTCCGCTAAACCTCAACTTTTGGAGCGAAAAGCTTCAGTGTGAGCAAGGCGCTTTGAGTAGGCTGTTTTTGAAACTATTGCTGAAAATGAGAGTGAGAAATGGGGCTTTGTGCTTTGCCCTTTGGACTAAGGTATTGCAGTTTGGCTGGGCCATTGTCCTGTTGCCAGGGGTGTGCTTTTCCGCTGCTTTTCTGTTGCATCTGTGGACTTTCACCCAGTTTGGGACAAACCATGCATTTGTGAGAAGCTGAGGTTTCATGTGTTGCAGAGTGGCTTGCTAGGCCAGTAACTACCTTGTCTGGACCATTTATGTAGCATGCTACAATTGCTCATGCAGGTAACTAGGTAAGTTATAGAATCACAGAATCATGCAATAGTAAGGGTTGGAAGGAACCATAAAGATCATCTGGTTCCAACCCCCCTGCCATGATCAGGGACATCTTCCACTAGACCAGGTTGCTCAGAGCTCCATCCAACCTGGCCTTAAACACTTCCAGGGAGGGGGCGTCCACAGCTTCTCTGGGCAACCTGTTCCAGTGCCTCACCACCCTCATGGTGAAAAATTTCTTCCTAATATCTAATCTAAACCTGCCCTCTTTTAGTTTACAGCCTTCGTTGGGGGCCCCAGAGCTGGAGGCAGTACTCCAGGTGGGGTCTCACGAGGGCAGAGTAAAGCGGCAGAATCACCTCCCTAAGTAATAAGCACTCCCTGTTCTCCATGTCTGTTGTGAGTAGGACAAGAGGGGGAAAGAAAGGGTGTTACAGTGCAGCGAGTAACTTGGTGCCAAACTTGTTGCTGGAGCACTCAGGGGGAAGTGTGGCTGGCGCGGCGGCCGCTCCATCGCAGAATGCCTGTAAGACAGGTTTGTTGCAAGTGTTTGTTAGGAATGGTGCAGGCAGAGTTGGTTCTGCATCGGAGCAGGGAGACGGACCAGAAATCCTTTGAAGTTTTCTTTTTAAATCGAGTGTTCTCTCTGTCTCAGCCTTGCTATGTGGCCTCCCTCGAAGAAACGGGGAAGTTAGGCCGGCTTTGCCCCGTCAGCTGCATTCCCGTGGAAGAGCTGTCGCTAGATGTCACCGGCACTTCGCTGAAACGGGAGGTAAAAGATGTTAGACAAATTATATCTGCTGTATTTCACTTGACCTACTAGAGGTCCCTCCAGTTAAATCACCTGTAGTTGGCCTGCAGTTGACCCTTTGTTGACTTCTTTAGTCATCTGCCTAGTTTTCGGGACAGGTTGTGAGCATTCGGCCCTAGATCAGTCCTTGGAAAGGTCCTGTCATTAGGCAGTAAGGCTCATACCTGATAATCTGCCCGTCACGTAATATGAACACAGATGACAATCACTTACCTCTTTTATGTCATGATATAAAGCCAAAATTGCCTCAAATAAGGAAGAAAGCCATTATTTAATCAATGGAATTGCGTCAATTGGGTAAAATTTGTCTCCAGTGTAAACAAATGGAATGTCTTTGAGCTCCGTGAAAACAAGACTAAATTACTTGCAGATCTTGCAGATAGAAGAACATAGGAAGTGGACTGGGAAGCTGACACATTCAGGGTTTTCGAGTATGCATTTAAAATAATTATCCAGATTATACTGGATTACTTAATATATATTTTGCATCATGTTTTGTGCACTTTTATTTTTGAAACAATAAAAGCTGTATTAGTCTGTTTTTCAGTCATGTTTGATTATATGAGAAATTCTTTAGAACAATGCGGGATTATTACCAATAAATGTGCTAGTTAAATAAGAAAATGTCAAAAAACAGTTTTAACATTTGGAGGTAAGCTGAAGAGCAGTCATCGGTGTGTCCTAGGACAGAATAGTTTTTGGTACATGTGCACATAAAAGACTTGGTGTGACAGAATGATCTTTTATTAAATAAAAAAAAACCATCTAAGTTTCCTTCTTGTAGCCCCATACGTATATAAATAATAGAATGCAATAAAGGATTTAGCAATTTCTAGATTCATGCATTTACCCAGTTACTCGGGTTTTAGCACTATGAACACTCAATATTTAGTGGCTGCGTCCTGAAGAACAGTCCATATGTGGGAGAACTGGAAGCTGCGTGAGCTATCGCGATATCAGCCTGCAGGTATTTTAAATATCCTTCAGTTTTCCACGGGTCCAATGGAAGACAATATGAGTGTGTTAAAGATGTATATTTCTAATCTATAAATGCCATAATTTCTTACTTGCTAAAGTAGATTTTGTTTGAGCTTTTGTAACTGGCCTAAAGTGAGCTCTTTTTAGAGCTCCTGTTGTGGCCTTTTGGAGATACTGTTCAATGATTGAAAGAAACACTGTGGGAAGGGCAACAAAACGTGGGTTTAATGTGTAGAACTTGATTCAAGAGGCTTCCAAGACAGCCCCTTTACTCAATGAATGCCCGAAGAACCAAGTCAAAAGACATTTAATAATCTCAGCACATTTTAGGTCTGGTTCTCAACTGTGACACGTGATAGCTGACAGGCGAAAGGTAGAGGGGTGGGCAAAATTTCAGCACCAAAGGTCACAGTAAATATGCAGTGCATTAGTCCTCCCCTTCCTCTTCTTTGTCTAGAGCTGTGGTTATGCAGGGATTTTGAAGGGGAAGGGTCCATGACAGGGCAGGAGCTATCAATCAAAAGAGGCCGCACCGTGCTGCTAAGGTGTCCTCTTCTGCCACGGTCTGTGACAGGCTCTCCGTTGAGGACACCGACTCCCCTGCTTTTGTGCTAGCTTTGTGCAGCAGCTCCCATTGGCGTGAGGGTGCAAGGCGTGACTGTGGTCTGTGCAAGGGTGGGACTTGGCTGCCTGCAGTCTTCATCATTCATCAAGTTACACCACATGTAAGAGAGCGTTTGAAAGATGCTGGGCTGCATCTTTTCCCTAATTGTGGTTAGGGAACAGCAGTTGCGATGGTGGTTTCTTCTTAGATTCGTTTTCAGAAAGATAAAAGGAGAAAGAAATGGCATCTTGGTGGAGCTGGAGATTTGGAGTCAGAGCTCTTGGTCTGTCCTTGAACCTGTCAATACAGGAGCTGCAAACTACGAACCAAAGTTACAGAAGAAACAGCGGTTCCTTGCTGCCCTAAAGCGTTGGGTCTGAATTTCTGACAACACTTGGAGAGTAAGCTTGTCACCATGTAGTGCCTAGAGGTCTCCTCTTCATGCATGATAGTAACTCTTATGCTCTCTCCCTGCTCCCTGGAGGTTAACCCTCTGCAGAGGGAGATGAACATGAAACTACTTTAGTTTATTTGAACTATTGAAACATACAGCTCTCTCCCACGTCTGACTTCACTACCAACCCTAAAGTCACAACCTGGCTAAACACAACTCAGCAAGTTTGTTGCCACTGGGGTTCCTGTATAGCCATTTATCCACAGGAGCCAGAGTTTCTGTATTTCCTTGATGGCAACTTTAACTGGACCAGATCTCAGACTCCACAAATGGCCTCTTGCAAGGGGGTGTGTTTCCCATTTTCAGGTGTTGGTGTAAACTCAGGGGTCCTTTCTGCAAGCAAAATTTGTGGGGAGGAGAAATGGCTTGTCCAGCTGAAAACAGAGCAGAGGGATGTGAGTGGGGAGGCTTTGGGTAGGAGGGTCTGTGAATCCCGGGAGATGGTTCATATTATTCTGGATTTTGAGAAATAAACAGGAAGGCGACTACTAGCTTCAGTTTCATTAGGGTGATGCTCCCTGAAACACCCGTGGCAGTTGGCTTTTGTTTACAGGTCAGTGTAATGATAAAGTTCACTTCCTTTCATTGGAGGGTTTGCTTTGGATATCTGCATGTGTTTATTCAGAAATGCCTGACATAGTAGCTGATAAAGAAAACGCTATGCTAGATTGTCATAAAATAAATATATCTAATGGCCAGTAATCACAGTGACATCTCTGTATTTGCTGAGACTCTGATTCCTACCACTTCTGATTTCATGCTCTAGGGTCTTGTTTCTTTTCTTTTGTCATGTAAGATAATTCATTACCTTTTAACTGAATTAAAAAAGTGTTCTTTATTGTTACACTCTGCATAGTAAAGCATACTTAAGCATCAAGGTAGAGAAATCCGCACCTTGAGAGAGTATCACATTGTACTGAGACTTCTGAGAGATTAGCTTTTGAAGAACCTCTTTGTTTGTGTTCTGAATATGATCCAGTCCTGGGGATTTAATTTTCTTCTCCAGATCATTATGTTTGCATGTTTTCTTATCAAAGGAGGAATAAATTTAGGAAATGAGCCTGTAAATCTGTTTTCACATAATTTATTAAGAGTCACATAGTACTGGTGCCATTGAAGGGAAAGACATTGTTTATCTTTTAATTTTGCAGTGACATCTAGTCCTTTCAACATGGTTTTCATCTTTAGAACTCAGTGCATTATTCTGATTTCCCACACTATGATTGTCCAGGGATTGGCAGGTCTGTGAATAAAACTCACATAAATTTTGTTCTCTTTCTGCTTAGTCACTCTACCTTCTGCATCTCCTTACAGTGCCCGTCATCCAATGAAGTCAAGTTGCCTTTAGTAATGCAAGATTGGCTCTTTGCTGCTTAGCCTTGGTTGGACAGAAGAGCAGAAGTTTAGCAGGATCTTGTAAGTCGTTTGGGTTTTCTCTGGAGTCAGCCAACTTTCCATGTTCAGAGGCCAAAAGACTGTTCTCATCCATTTTCCACAACGAAATCTGAAGTGTTTATGGTTTCCGTGTTGCAATCCCTTAACAGTTGCTGAGGTTTGCAAATGACTATTTCTATCATTTATGAAAATGCTATGGAATACTTTGTGGGATTCGCAGAGAAATGTTTCTGTTTTTTTCCTCCTTCCTCCCATTAACACTCTGAATATCCCACAGAGTGGTTTCAGCTGTGTTCAGAACCACAAATCGTAACATATGATAGCATATTGGTGTGTCACGCAGCCAGGTGCGGTGGGACCATGGGGAATCGCCCCACATGTGCCACGTGAAGCAGACTGCTCATAGTTAGGGCCAACGCTGGTGTGCTATAGGATGAAGAGCTCCCTGAGAATCTGAGCAGTATGGAGGTGCAGATTGACAATGGAGTGCCACCACGATGGAGGGAGAAATGTTTGGCTTTTTAAAAATAAATACTCTCCTCTGAAAGGTTAATCCCCTACAGGAAAATAGAAAAATAGGCTTGACTTCTTGCTTGAAACTGAGACAAAGCCAAAATTCAACTGTATCATGTCCTGTGTAAGGAGAATGTAACACCTTTAAAATGTTTCATAGAATCATAGAATGGTTTGGGACCCTATAGACCACCTAGTTCCAACCCCCCGGATGTGGGCAGGGACACCTTCCACTAGACCAGGTTGCTCAAAGCCCCGTCCAGCCTGGCCTTGAACACTTCCAGGGAGGGGGCATCCACAGCTTCTCTGAGCAACCTGTTCCAGTGCCTCACCACCCTCATAGTAATGAATTTCTTCCTAATATCTAACCTAAATCTACCATCTTTTAGTTTACAGCCATTACCCGTTGTCCTATCACTACATGCCCTTGTAAAAAGTCGTTTGTTACAGGAGAGACAACACCTCTGCTATCTTTGTGGGGATAGACAAACAGCCCAATTCTGCTTGCACAAGCTGAAGCCACTTTTGGCTTTGAAGAGGGGAGAAGCTGCACCTAAGTCAGTTTTGAAAGTGGATTTGAAAGCAGTGTCTAGTTAATTTAGATGCCCTTCTTATTAGGGGTTTGAGCATTAAGGGATCAGAAGTGAAGTGATCACTTAAGGTCTTCAGCTTCCATGTCCGTCTCCTGTTGATGTTAATGGAGAATGGGCTCACAAGGTAAAAACCAGTAAATGTGGCCTCTGAGGGTGAGTATAGTTATGATTGCCCAGGCCTTTGGATCCTACTGGGAAACTTTCAGACAAAAAAGCAAAAAACTTCCTAATGCCAAAGGTCCTCCAGGTTTCTAAAGGCAGCTGATCAAAGCGTGGCTTTGTGCAGAGAGCACAACATGCTTCACGTGCACAAATTGTCTTGTAGCAGCAGCAGCGTGGCTGAGTGCTAGCCTGTGCTTCCCAGTAAGCCTGCTTGCCATGTCGCTCCTCTTCTCTGAAGGCAGCAGCTCTCAGCAGGCAGCTGCTCTCTAGTCAGGTTGTTTTTCAGTAAGCTTAATATAAAAACTGTGATTGCATTATAACTATGGGGAAGAAAGCACCAAGGGGTTTTTTTGAGTGCTTGTAACAGTAACCTGTCAACTTGGTTATAACAGGCTCCAAAGACTAAGAAATTGTGGCCTGTCAGTCCAGGAGCTGGGGCTGCTGTTTGACGTTGTCTGCTTGGCTCTGACATGAACGTGCAAGTGTGTTGCTTGGAGCAGAGGAGCTGTGCTCGAAAGGCAGCTTTTGGGCTGGGTCTGAAACCCTAATTTTCACAGATCTGAAGAAGCTGCAGTTCCTGCTAGAATCGACAGGAACTGTGTGTGCCAATATTGGTGAATAGCAAGACTTGATTCAAGTCGGACACTCTTGGTTTCAAGTTGGCAGTTGAAAATACTGCTTCTAGTGTCCATGCATGTGAGGATGAGGGATGCTGTCAGGCTTGGCTGGCAGACTGATACTTGCCAGTGTTTTTAAGACTCCTCAGGGGATTGAACAACTCTACGTTACTGTTACTATTAACAATCATATTTATTTTATGATAACTTGGGCAGTGTTTTATTCAGAGCAGCTCAAGCCATCTTCTGCTATCTATGAGTTATGGTCTGGTTCTCTGCCAGTCATTTCTCCAAGTCATTTCTCCAAAAACTTGGTACTGTAGATTTTGCTTTGCTCAGTGAGACAGTCTGAGCTCTTCTGACCTTGCAAGCAGTGGATGTAAACACGTAACATTACAACCCACAAACGGCATTGTATTTGCAGTGCAAGGGTCTGGTTCATCTCTGTGCTTCCATTCATGCTGCCATAACGCCATTTATTTCAACAGAGCTGATCCCGAATAATATAGGTAGTAGTAAAGTTGACAAAATGCCTGTAGGCCAATACAAACAGTTTAAAATTATACAGGTACCTGACTCAGCCTCTCAGATGGCAAAAATTCCTCCGCTGCATTAAAGTTAGGTGGCCAATACACTGGGATCCATCTTCATTACTTTGATATTTTACTGTCTTTAAAATGATGATTAAGGAAGAGTCTGAAAGTAAGGTAGAAAATACAGAACGCTTGAATTCATTGAGAGCTAGAGGAGAGTCATTAAAATGTGCTTTGTGGTCCCAGACCAGTTCCTTACCCATTCTGCAGAAATACAAACTGTGGCTTTTTAACATCCACTGTCAAGAGAACAAAATGTTGCTTGCTTTCACTTTTTTTTTCTCGTACGTTAACTCTCTGATCAGTCCTGTTGTTTCTGTGTGAATAAACCTGGCTGCATGTCCATCCACACGCGCTTTTGTGATGTGCTGTGTCGGGCAAAGAGACGCTGTTCAGTTTCCTCTGATCTCTTTTCCTGATGAACCTCTTCATTTTCTGCATTGTTACAGGCACAATTCAAGATTCTTCAGCTTATGTCCTCATTTCTTTTCAAAACAGAATAGGGACAAAGATTTATTACTTGTATGATGTTAGGCCTAAAAGCCCTTTCCTGGGCTCTTACTCGGCTGTTCTAGGAGCTGTGTAAATCCAGAACAAAGGCACTGGCTGTGCATATTGTGTACTTTTTAACTGGTTGTTCTAGAAATGCAAGAATTCTTCTTAACCGTGAGACAAATTATCTTCTCTTCAACTCCATTAACTCTATACCAGGATTGAAAAATCTGGCCAATTCCATTTAACGTGGATGCTCTTTATGCTGCCCTTGATGACTTCAGTGCTGAGAATGAACTAAATGAGACCTTACCTGTTGCAAGAGGTTGCATTTCAGAGGATAACACAATAATTAATTTTTCCTGATAAGGACACTATGTCTTAATTATTTCCCTTGCAGGAAATTCTGGTTCGTCAAGGCCTGGTCTGCTGCTTAGGTAAGTTCAGGTTTCACAGGAGAACGTAAGACCAGATATTGGGATGTCACAAGAATATTTTGCAGGGACTTAATGTAGCGTGAGTCCATTTAGCAGATACTATTTGTATTTAATTTTCACAACTAGCTTTCTAAGGCAGTATTAACTTTTAGTCTAACCTGTTTCTAGCAGTTTTTGCTTGTATCGAACTTTCCAGTTATTTGGAAGCTTTTTCAACTGATAATCTTTATGCTGATAAATAAAAACAAATACTAGAAGACAGTAGAGCTCCTAGAGAGCCATCTTGCTTATATAGCTGTTCCTTCCCTGGGAGTCTGCCACCGCCCCCAGGGAGGAGGATGCAATGAAACTGTAGACGCTCCTTTGAGGGATTCTCACTGAGCTGTTGACAAGTTCCTCATGGGCTGTGGACAATATACCACTATGCACTTGTGTCACGCCACAGGGCCTCCCATTGACGCTTATCCTTTTCGTTTGGCCTCTGACCTCCACTGCTTGCCACTTAGCAGAGCAGCAGTTCAGAAAAGAAAGCAAAAGTCAGGCCAAAGTAGTTTTCTTCTACCTTGCATAGCCTAGCTTGTACTTCTTGCTGTTTTTCAAATGACCAATAATTAATACAGATCCTATATATTTTCCTCATTTTGAAATAAAACCTTTTCTTATGAATGGACAAAATAGCGTGGTTTCCCTGCTACCAGATGTGTGAATTTTCACTCTGACACCATCATCCCCCCCCCCTTTTTTTCATCAGAGGTAATCCAGAACAACCCCAGAGAGTTAAAAAATGTACAATGCAAATTTACAGGTTTGGTCCCTCTACAGTTTCTGACTTTCACACATTAGTGAGCCGTAGTTTGGCTTACTGAGCTGAAAGCAAAATGTCATGTCTAAGTGCAGTTCAGACAATCCGTGCAACAATGATTTGAATGTGAGCATCTCATTCGTTTGAGTAATTAAAACACTCCATTACAATTGTTCAGTATATAAATGCTGATCTTTGAAGTCTGGAATGGTTAAAATTGTATTATTCTGGATCTGTGACCACAGAGCTACGGCACCCCACCTCTTCGCACAGTGATACCAAAGAATAACTTCAGTGGCCTCCAAGTATGTTAATTGAATTACTGGATCACAGGAGTGCTGAAAACCCTCTGTCCTTAATCAGGATTCTGTTGTGTGAAGATGTTATACAAAATCAGAATGAAAAATCACCTCTCTTGACATGGGGGTTGGAAAATAACGCAACGAGCCTGCTCCGTACCTCTCCTCCCACTGATTTTGGAAGTGGTCATCAAATGAAAGGAGAGAGCTAGAGGAAGGGAAGATGGTGATTTAATTAGAGATCTAAGGGGTCATTTTTTCCCCCCCCTCAGCATGTAGTATTGTAATTCAGCACCTTTCCAGTGACAGCTATTGATGTGTGATGATTACAGGCAGCCAAGAAGCTGGCCTGTAGGTCTACTCTTCTAGACTTACAATGGCAGAGACAGAACTCTTTGCTTTTAAGAATTAGCAGTTTGTCCACTTTTTTGACAGTTATACTGATCTAGATAAAAGATCCAGTGAAAATGAAATTAGGTGAAATCCACAGAAAGGATAGCTGGAAAGGCAAAGTGAGTGTTAAAAATGGACGGTGGTTATTTGCAAAGCAGGCAAAACTTTGAAAATACGCTCAAGAGATTTAGGAGCACAGATTTTATCAAATGTCATCAGGATTTGTATTCTAAACCCCGCATAGAGTTTTGGGTATTTTCTCTGTACTTCAATTTAACAAAAAGAAAATGTATTTAAAATGCTTAATTTTGAAATTTAAGATGCAGAACTTTGGGAAATTACTAATTTAGCTTTAAAGATGTTTACTTTCTAAATCTTTGGTTTTGATCAGAGCTTTCACAGTTTTACCTAGTGCTGCTGAAGTCAGAGTATTACTTCAGAAATTATGCTTTCTTCCATTCATTCTTTCATTCATTCATTCAAAAAAAAAAAAAAGTTCTGACTCAAGTGGCTGGAAAAGCTCATGAGTTAAAAATCCATTTTGTATGTGAGGGTGGAGAAATGTCTGATCTGTGATTTAAAAAAAATTTTTTTTAAACTTTCTTTTGCCAGGAACATTTAACAAATTACAATCAAAGCAAAAAGTTTCTTAGTGATGATTAAACATCAAGGAACTAGTGGTAAAAGGAAACCACTGGATATCCTAACAGTTTAAGTTAATGTTTTAATCAAGTTACCTTCATTTGCTCCTTTGTTTCATTAGGATAGAAATATTGAACACGCTGAGCATTTAATCCTTTTGCGTGCTTCTCAATGAATGAAGAAGGTGGTCCTTGCTTAAAACAGATAGACAATCGTCAGACCACTAAGGCATCTAGTTGTAACTTCATTCACAGTGGTGCTCAGTGGATGCCAAGCATTTTCAGGATCGGGGCCAGTATTTATAACTTCAATCTGCTGCACAGCTCTTTTTCAGATCTTGATTCTTAACAGGTGCTCTCTCCCTGCCCAATGCTCTGCAGACTGTGAAAGCAATAGAAGGTATTATGGTTAGACACTGAATACATCATGAAGATTAACTTGATAAATGATCAATTCTGGCCTCATGCTTGAAATTGAAGTCAATTGTCTGGATGAAATGTGTAAATCCTTGTATAACAGACATTTATCTCCTTCCAGACTTTTCAGTGCTCTGCACAAGATGAAAGCAAGCAAGTGGATAATCTTTTCTGGAGGGGATTCTGTATTTTTTTCTTTCACTAGGAATAATTTCCTGGGGTGTGGCGTCCAGCTGTGTGCATACAGGGTATGTCAATAATAAGGGACATGGGTACTTTGGCGAGTGTTTCCACTGGTGAAGCTCTGAATAGGATCTGATAGACATCCCAGGTAGAAAATGGGATCTTCCTTTCTAAGCATTCCCTCCAATGTCCTACAGGTCACATCCCTGTGCTTGGGGCTTGACCCTGACAAGGGTGATGGAAGTATTTATTCTTCCTAATAGCCTGCAGGAATTGTGCTGCATATGCTTTAGTGGGAATATACTCTTTTTCTCTTGCCTCTTTCCCTTACCCCTCCCTCCTGACTCTAGCTTCTCCCCTTCTTTTATCTTTTGTGGATGAATTATACATTTTCAAAGTTTAATGCTTGCTTATTTTCCCATTGTTTCTTAAGTGGCACGGCTGAAGTATCACAGGCCGGTCATCAAAGCCCCTTTAAAAAGGGAATTGTCAGAAATTCATGTGTGTATGAGCTAGCTGTATGTCTTCGCGTAGCAATTTTTGTGGGTTATCAGAGAAAAATATGACTTGTTTGACAGTGGTCCCATCATAAGCTCTTACCTTCAGGAATTCAACCTCCTACTTTTACAACCTATTCATAGTCCCTTTGGAAATTTTAAACACAGCATGTTAGGATGTTGGTTAATAGCAAATAAACCTGTGCGCTGACCTGCCCATGTGCTAATAATAAGTCATGAGTCTGCTTTTTAAGAAACTCTGTCACAAATGGTGGTTGAAAAAATAAATGAACGACTGAATTCCTACAGATAAGACCATCCAGATGGGACTGCTGGGGGGTAGGTTAATGGGTTGGCCCTGCGGCCTTGACAGTCTGCCTTCAAAAAAAGGGGCACGTGTTGTTCAGACGAGCCCTTGGCCTCTGTTTTCCAAAGGTGAAATTTACCATGGAGCAAAGGGCCAGTGAAAGGTCTCTGCCTCAGGCTCCTGTGGGGCTTGACAGATAGATAAGGCTTGCGCTAGCGAACCTCATTTTTAGGGGGTGAACTAGCCCTTTTGGTGAGTTCCTGAAGAGCAATCAAGCCTAGGCGTGACCATTTTGTATAGGCTTTTGATACCCTCCTTGTCCTCAAGGATTTGCAAAGAGGCATGCATTTATGGGTTAGATAGGGAGTGTATGATTGTCTTGCTTATACCTTTTAAAGAGTGTACGTAAAGACTGCGTATGTGGGAAATATGCCATCGTTTCTTGCAAGTATTGGATAGCTTTAATTTCTAGCTTTGTTTTTTTGTTATATCACTATAGTAATTAGTTCCACTTTTCCACAATACTAATCAGTTCAGCATTTTCTGAAAGGATTTGTCGTACTGCAGAAATTACTTCCATTTGCATGGAATGTTTGATTTGCTTAAAATAAGAAATGACATTTTTGGCCAGTATACATGCCAGATATTGGGGTACCTTTTTGGGGCGGTGGGAGGAGGCTAAAGAATAACACCAATAGAAACAACAACAATATGCTGCTATTATCTCCATTGCAATAGCATTTTGGTTTCTGGGGGTATGTGGTGACTCTGGTGCTTTATGCCTTGGACAAAAACGTAGCGTGGATAACAGCAACTAAACTCCTTGGTCTTGGGAGCTGCTTCCTCTTTTGACTGAGGGAGAACTGACAGAGTTAGTTCCATGATTTCTGGTGTCTCAAGAGTGCATTAGAGTTTCACAGCAGGAGATTTGTAAAAGGGAAAGGAATGGTGTACAGGGAATTAAAAGGTCTGTAAAACTAGAGGCTCACTCTCCTGCGAGGAGTGATCTTGTCTAAATCAATAAACGTCCATGGTCTGTGTTTTTCAGCTGTGATTACTAGGGCTGTGTGTTCAGTCAGTGGGTGCTGAGCAGAGTCAATATTGGCTTAATAACACAAAAAAATGTATTTACAGCTATTTGTCCAAATTCTGAAGAACTGTTGCTTTTGTTCTCTGCCCTTTGCTGCTCCCAAACTATAATGCAAACAGGTTTTGGCTCTGAGTCCAGTGAAGTATGTCTAAGCATGCTTAACTCCAGGCACATGACTACCCCAGTTAACATTTGTAAAACTTTCTACAGACTTAGAGGTAAGCACATGCTTAAATGGTTTGCTAAGTCCGAGTCTCATTTTTCCTGAGTATTTAGGAGAACGTTATTTTTAATGACTGTGCCTCGCACAATAAAAGATATTCTTGAATAGAGATCATTATCATCTGTCATTCATTTTCCGTTATTCTATATTCGTCATTACCTTTGCTCCTGCTGTTTATCTTGGATCAAAAACTGTGGTAAAGGGCATCAATGAAAAGTTGCACCTTGATATAACAAGTAGTCAAATCCAATGACTGAGCAAAAATCTTAAAATTCCAAGATTTCTTTTGCCAAAATGACATGTAAACAGGTGGAAAAATGAAATGTAGCTAAGGGGTGAGAAAGCAGGAAAGAAGTGGCTATAGGTGTGTTTTTAGTGCAAAAGCGTATTTTTTTTTTTTACTGCAGCATAACAGCTGCCTGCTAAGTCTTACCCTGCAAGGTCCTACAGGCATTACAGATTGCTACCACACAGTAGCTAAGCAGGCTGAACTCTCTTGCACTCAGCAGTGACTGACTTTGCCTACTCCGATCTCTTAGAAAAACTTAGTGCTTAGCTTCTGCTAAGTGGGGTGGCTAACATTTAATACTGTGAAGTTATGCAACTACCATAGCAAAACCAGAGTAATATTGGCAGCGAAGGGACTGGAGCATCTCTCCTACGAGGAGAGGCTGAGGGAGCTGGGCTTGTTCAGCCTGAAGAAGAGAAGGCTGAGAGGGGACCTAATATATACTTACAAATATCTGAAGGGTGGGTG
>Ga0065711_1031913_pt1 | contig 28441 bp, 12 predicted proteins | sample Hoacrofraction12_FD_59098 | JGI IMG/M metagenome (GOLD analysis project Ga0065711, IMG submission 59098) | Hoatzin crop microbial communities from Cojedes, Venezuela - Epithelial fraction 12 v2 (version 2) | ecosystem: Host-associated > Birds > Digestive system > Esophagus > Crop | place... | reverse complement strand
TTTTTTGTAGATTTTCGTGCAGAAGTCGGGGAGCTCTGCGGGTCAGGTCAGTAGCGGCTCGCACGTCGCGCAAGCCAGCCCCCCCCCGGCAGACGTTCAGCTATTCGTGTACTGGGGGGGAGGGAAAAAACCCACCCCAAACCAGAGGGAAACTGAAGCAATGTGCATTTTGCTAATGTTAAAAATCAGCGATGCCTCGAAACTCATGCAGTAATAGCACACGTCTTGTGTGCGGTATTCGAAGGAAAAAAAAAAAGGTTAATTGCAAGAAAATGTTAATTAAAATAACATCCTGGAGTATGAGATGATATGCAACCCATAAAACCATTACATACAGGATTGATTTCTTTTTCCCCAAAACAACTTAGCAATGTGGCAGGCACTGATGGCACTGTTAGTTACACCAAAATGCAAAGAACACTGTTAAACCGCTTGTTCAGGGAAACAAAGCCTGAAGTACTTACCAGTCTAATAAACTGTACAAAACAATGACAGCGTCATAAAGGAGGAAAAGCAAACTGCGGGTGTAAGGTAACTGACTGCAAGTAAAGAGAGCTCAGATAACCGACATGAGAATTCATCACAAAGAAAAGTGAAAGGCAGGTACTGAAACAGCTAAGCCCTGGCTTAAGATAACTGAAAAGAAAAATAATGTACTGACATGGAGAAATACGCAGCACTTCAAATGCTGCAGTTATTAATTACGTAAAATAAATAGAGCATAATAGGCCGGTCACACTTGGTTACACTCCAGAAGCCTGGTTTTACTTTACCAGTATTAAATACCACCGCATACATTGTAAATTACATCAGCGTACACAGCCACAGACAGCGTGGCTGATAACTGGCAAAAAAAAACCCCGTCGAAATGCTATGATTTTATTACCTTTATTTCTCTTTGCTCTACTGATTTTTCCCATATTTGCTGATCATATGCCCCGATCTAGAAAGAACACATAAAAAAAAAAAAATCTACATTAGATTTTAAAAGACATAGATCAAACAAAATCACTCTCCAACGAGACAAGCATGAAGACAGCAGGCATACTTATTTACAAAGAAATCTTTATCTCCTCCATCCCACCTTGGCTGGGCTGGACCTAGCTGGCCTGCAAACGAGCTGTGGCAGAGGGGAAGACAGGCAGAGCCGCAGGACCAGGAGCTTGGGCCGGGACTCCAAGCTTGGAGCTGCAGCAGCCATGCTGACACGGCCTCTCCGTTAGCTCCAGAGGAAACACCACGCACGTCCAGCTCAGCCCATACCTTCAATTAATTTACTGGTTTTTAAACCATCTCCCTCTATATTTCCCGTTCCGCTCCACCCACTTTCACAGCAACACTGCCTTTAGCTTTATCTCTCAGGATTGCACAGCCACAAAATACACGGTCAGGCTGGTAATTGGCTAGATTACAGGCCAGGAAAACTCCAAGCACATGAGGTAACGGCACTTTTCCCGCTGAGGCACTGATGAAATAATGTTCCTAGCAGACCTATTCCCAAATCTGTTCACTCTCATTAAGCTGCTAGTCTGTTTATCCACGAAACTCCTCTAAAGATCTTAGGTTTGTCTTAAATGTGAGAGAGTTTTTAGTTATAAAAATGGAATAAAAAGGAATTGTTTTCTCCCAGGCTCTAGCCTCACCACAGCACTGTAGAAAACTTTGTGTATTTATAAGAGCAGAGCCATAGAAAGATTAAGCGTTGATCCTGCAAGCACTTATTGAAATCCTAGCACTAAGACCAGTTCTGATGAGTTCTGTCATTTTAAATAACCATCAGTACAGGCAGCTATAGATAATCTAAGAAATTACTGTGCACTTGTTTATACAAGAAAGCCACTCTATGACTGTCAGATATTTTGAAGGGCAACCTAAAACTTCAAGAAATTCACATCAGACAGTGACAAGAACAAGTCAATATATATGAGACAATACATCCAAGTTTTGTAAGAAGTTATCAAAGATGATCAGATTGCTTTGAACTCTGCACAAACAGTATGTCTACGTAATATTCAGTAAAGAGCTCTTTTACTATGTCAATTTTAAAACCTTTCCACCCCAGCAGTTCTACCTAGACATACACACACATGTGCACACACGCCTGGATACCTGGGGTTTGATACACATCCCAAGCTCTGAGCAGTTCAGTGCAAGATCACTTTTAGGTCACGAGGGAGAGACAGACGCGCTTCCCAAGATTCAAAGTCCCTTCACTGACAGTGCGGAAAGCGGATACAAGCAGCTCAGTCCAGACACCTGACGAGAGGCGAGAGGAATCCCCGCCACTCGAGCAAACCTGCTTAAATCCAGTCTTACTGCAAGCGGATGACTTGTTGTTCCAGCTTGCAAACTGCAACGGACATAAAAGGCCTGAGCATGGACCACGAGTACGTACACCTTAAACCAGAAAGCACTGCTCTGATTTGCCTTTTGATATTTCAATCTTCAGTATTAAATTAGAAGACATTCTTAAAAAAAGAAAAAAATCTTTTAACCAAGGATCCAACATAAATGCAAAAAGCTGTCCAGGGAAGCCAACAGGCAAACAGACCCATAAACAAAAAATCTAGAGGCATCTTCTGTGCCTCTAAACCTGACCCATCAAGAAAAAAAAAAGAAAAAAAAAATTTCTAATTTATAGCAGTAAAGTCCAAAGCATATCTAAAATTGAAAAGGAGAACAGCGAATTGAATTACTGAATTACCCATTCTCAAAATGAAATAACACTTCCCATTCACAAGAGCTAAGCACCCAAACAATTTCTATAGTTTGCTACCTTAAAACTCTGGAAAAAAAAATCTATTGTTTTTCTGGTAATAACAACGAATACTTTACCCCTCTCATTTGGAAAAAAAAATGTAGACTGTGGAAAATAACTAGGGAGTCAGGCACTGTACCGGGCAGAATTAAGTACTTGCTACAATTAAAGTAATTAAACCAAAGGAAGTTTAAATGCTAACTACACCTGGATAACAGCCAGCAATTAAAAAGTCAGTATCTTGAATAACCACTCCACCCAGACATTTAAATCTAATTGTTCTGGCTTTTTCTCTACATACGTTTTAAATTAAATTTCAGGCCTTCCTGTTTTTCACGAAATTTACTGAGGAGAGGCCCGAATGAGGTTTCTGTGCTGCATAATATTGTGTCCTCCCCTCTTCACTTCCAAAAAAGATATCTTTGTAGAAAGACAGAAGAGAGTATGCAAGTCTGTCTCCCTCTCGATTACGCAAGAAATGAATGCAGAAGGAAGCCTTTGTGCCAATAAAGCTGTAAAGCAAACTTTGTATTCCTAATTCCACTCATAGCTGAAACTGGTGTAGGGTTGAAAGAGTCTTTAAAAGGGCGTTCTTCTTTTAGACAAATAATAGACTGCTTGTTAAAGGCATTCCGGGAAACACAGCTCCCAGAAGACATCGGAGGCAAGGAAGTTGACTGACTTAAATCTGGACTTAGTTATATTTTCCTGCAAACATTTCTCCTCCCTCAAGGCTAGGTAGCAGCTTCTGTCTCCACGAAAAGACAAGAAGTAGGGATTTTGCCACTCACATCTTTCTTTCAACATCGCCCCATAAAGCAGCTCTTCCAGCAGGAGGTAAAATGAGAGCGCCAAAACATCTGTAAGGGAGATGGTCTTTTACAACTCTTACATTAAACTAGTCGATCTGGCCAATCACCTCTGATCAACTTTATTAAAATCTGAGAACAGGGCTATTAAGTAAAGGCATAGTGTTGCACTACATACAGCGTCATTACAATCTCTCAGAATTTTTTTGGTTTTTTTATAAGCTACCCAACTTCATCTCTTTGTGTTTTAAGAAATTTTTAAAAGCGTGTAGGGAGCGGGCGTACATATTCAGTACATCAAATTTAGACCTGATACTCAATTTCCCTTCCCTCCATCTGCATAAGCATCCCTCTACATTTGTCCTGCAAGTGTCTCAGAAGGAAACTCATGAAAACAAAGGCATCGTTATGAAGCAGCACACTGGCACACTTCAGTTCCCACACCAAACAACAACAGGTAGAACTAGTGAAACAAGGCAAAAAACATAGGCATTATTTTTTTTTGTTCTCTACCTCGTGCCAGGAAAAGACATTTACAGCTTGTGAAACGTATGTTGCAGAATTCACTGAAAAGTGTTTTTCACTGAGAACAAGCTAAATTATAACATGCAATGATTACCCGAGATGTAGACACCTGTATGAATTAAATTCAAGAATGTAATTCCTGAATGAATTCAAGAATGTAAGTTAATACTAGCAGCCCTTCCCAGTTCTAAATTATTGAGAGCACCTGTCAGTTCCATCTTCAAAGAGTTCTGATTTACAAGTATTTGCATCTAAATTACTTTTCATGTTAAATCTAAAAATTAAGTTGTCAAATGTTTGCATGTAGGGTCTAGCTCTTGGTTATTCATGCAATTCTTTAAAACCATACTTACACGCAGGACACTGAAAAGACATCTAGCAATGCCAAAGAAATTAAGCTCTAAAGGCAAACAAAATGAAGGAATAGCCTTCTAGAGTTAAGATAATTCATGCTTACAACCTGGAGAATTTAAGTATACACAAAACTTGATCAAAGCAAGCTTCCCCTCAATATGCAACTGTCCCCGGGGCTCCTCCGCAGTTACTCAGGCTTCCTGTGCTTGGAACTGCCAGGCCAACACGAAGGCCCCGATCAGCTCAAGCACCTAGATTCTCCAGAACCCACCAACTCTACCTGGAGTCTCATCCATTCCAGCTGCAAGTTCTGCAGTATCCTTCAAAGAAAATTCAAAGTACAAAATACACAGGTCCAAAAATTGTCAAATTTTTAAGTATACAACAGTAAGTAATACGTATAAAATCTGCTCAAGACTTAGTACAAGACTGTATAATAGCATGTCACTGGTATTTTCAATCCATCAGTCCAGTCTACAACTGGCAATAGACTTTTTTTTATTTAGCAAACTATACAACACAATATCCCTATTTTAATCTGATTTATCACAGAATTTATAAAATTTATAAAATTTATAAAATATCTAAAAGGATCTGGAATTTGTATTCTATAGCATTTAATTAAGATTTGGCAGAAAATAAATTAACAAAAAAACCTCCCTTATTCTTTTTTTAAATTACTGTTAATTGAAGTTAGATAATAAGCCTATGTTATTTTTAAACACAATCTTCATCAGCAAGCATCAACAGCAACACAACCCTGTTGTAGGAACCTTGTCAGTTATATGTTACAGATATAAAAAAATTGTGGTATAACCTACCTGTAGCAGAACTAGATAAACTGGCAGCTCTTATTTTATACACTTTTAGTTTAAATCATGCATCCCAGGCTTCCTCAATGCCAAGATTCCATCCAGTCTCTCCAAACCAGTTACCTCTAAAATGCTGAGTTCTCATGACACTGTGCCTCAATAAACACCAACTAAAGAAGATTAAAGGAATTCTGTTCCTTTATGTATTTGCAGAATTAACAACTACTCTTCAAGCAGCTATTAAAATTTTCAACATATAAAGGATTACAGACAAAGACTGAAAACTCTGCCAGACTTCTTTCACAATGGAAAAGTGGGAGTTTAGCATCCTAAATTAACTAAGTGTAATAAACATTACAATGGGCTTTCTAGGGGGAAAAAAGTTTCCTCACAAGTAATTAATTATCGAAAAAAAAAATTAACTTGTATGTGACTTGGCATGGGATACTAAGCTATACAATTACACGTTTGACAAAACTAAACTCACCTGATAAAGCTAGCTCTTACTGAAAGATCAAATAAATTTGAGATCCTTTTTAAGAGCAGACTCCTCATAACATTTTCTGGTTTTAAGAGATATGTGCTTCTCTTGAAATTACCAAGAATAATTGCACTTACTCCTTCCCAGTCAAATACCTCAGAAAGCATTTGGTCACATTCCTTTATATAGCTAAAAATTGTTTGGCACCTGTACAGTTTGGCTTTGTAACATTAACAGTAATTAGCGTAAGCAGAAAGTCAAGCTACTGAAAACACAACTAATTTTTACTTCAAATAAAGCCCAATGCAAAGGGTTTCTGTATTGCACGATATTTCTTCGCAGTGTCTTTCTCACAACAAGCCGTGTGTGCATCAAGATTGAATTTGAGCTTTCTGAATGACACTGATATTCGCTTTAAGATAATGTAGTGATGGTATCAACCTGTAGCCCAATACTCACAAGGCCTTCCGATTCTAATGGAATCGATCAATATTTCAGGAGACATTTATAATTTATGACCAAGCAGACTAGCATAGATTATAATCCTAAGAATACATAGTAGTTCCTGCTGGATCTTAAAACTTTAATGTTTATCAGTAATGAAACCTGCATGCTAAGCTTTGCTCCTTGAAACCTCTACACACTTTTACAAGCAACATCACAGTAGTATTACAAATCCAAAAGATACAAGATACAGAGCTTGGTAAATAAAAACGAAAGTTGGTTCTTTGGACTATCGACCAAGGAAATTAAAGAATTTAACCCCTTATTAAAACATTTAGTGTTAAAATATTAGCTAATATGTTTTATTAACTTTTACAGTCCAATACTCTTCAAAAAACTATGATTCATATATCACTTTTAATATTAAGGTATCAATGTATAAATAAGTTCTATACATGTAATATTAATTTAAAGTATCTTTTAAAATGCTTCATATATTTAGCTTATGTTTAAGTATAGAGTTTCAGATATTAGACAAATCATTTCTCATTTTCTCAAAACTCAGAACAGGATTTTAAGAAAGTTATTTTAAACCCCATTTGATTTCTTACTAAAACTGATCCTCACTGCAGCAAAAGCAATAATCTAGTAGCTCAGCATTTATCTCTGTTGGAGTAGATTTCTACCGCTAGGATGTTATTTTCATTTTCAAGGGCGGTGGGGTTTTTTCAATTTTGTTTGTGGTGGATAAGTGAACCGGACATGCCGAGCTAAGACAAACTTAACTAATTAACCACAGACAGAAATCACTGCATAATAGTTGTATACTGTCTGCTAACAGAGAAGAGTTTGGTAACTTCTAGTCAAATGGAGAATGACAGTGAAGGGATTAAAGCTGTATGCCCTAAAGTGCAGAGCTTTGGATTTATGACAGCTGAACTGTTACCTCTGACTACTAAAAGATTCTGGGATTCTCCTCCCTTCTCGCTGCTTGGTCCCAGAGGGAGAGCTGAAACCAGGTATTCAGAGTAAAATCAAGCAATTCAAAACTTTATTTATTCTTAACTGTTTCAATAGCCAGCCAATGACCTGCGTAAATTCTGGCAATAACTGCAACAGCACTGGACTTATAGCCATTTCACTGAACAACAATTTTACCAAAGCTTACTTCAAAGATACCGTCCCTTTCAGAGTACAACACTACGTAATTAAACATTTATCAACTATGTATTAATATTTTTTCTGTATCATTCTTTACATATTAATCCTTGGTAACATCAATCAGCCTTACTTATTGCCCTGCGTACAGATTTTAGCATATCTACCAAAACCATGAAATACCTTTTTTCATCACAATTAAACATCAGGGAAAATTATATACCTAAGAATAGTTAGAAACAGTTTGCAGGTTAAAGTAAGTGAGAGCACAGGAATAGCCAACACCTAATCTAGGCCATTTCCTAGCGACACTGGACACAAGGGATAACTTTGAGTACCATTTCTTTGGTTTAAGTGGACTATAGAGCAAAACCTAAAAAGAAGCACAAACTGAATGAGATACCATCTCTGTCACTAATCCCAAGTAAGCACAATCCCTTACGACAACGTTTACTCATCTCCAAATTTCAAACTAAAGTCATCACAGAATCACAGAGGTTGGAACCTCTGGGGCTCACCTAACCCAACCTCCTGTGCAAAGCAGGTCCAGTTGCAGCAGGTTGCTCAAGGACTTCTCCAGTAGAGGTCCAAACATCTCTGAAAAATCTGACATGTCACAGCCTCTGTGGACCTGTCTCAATGCTTGGCAAACCTCCCATTAAAAATTTTTATCCTTATATCTAACCAGAATTTCCCACATTTCAACTTGGGGTTATCACCTCTCACGCAACGCCGATGCACCTCCGAGAAGAGCCTGGCTCCACCCTCTGCACGGCCTCCAAAGCAGTAGCTGTGATAAGCTCTCCCCTTTGCCCTCTCATCTCCAGACTGAACAAACCAAGATCTCTAGACTCACTGCATATCAAATGTTTCAGCCCCATAACAATCTTGATGGCCCTCCACTGGACGTGCCAAGGAATGCCAGTGCCTTTCGTGTACCAGACCGCCCAAAGCTGGATACAGAACCCTAGGTGCTGTCTCACCTGCGCTGAACAGAGGGAATAATTCCTTCCCTTGACCCAACGGCTACGCTACTGCTAACACAGCCCAGTCACTCTTCAAGTGTCAAGGATTTAAGACCTTTGCAACACTTTTCATTTTTTATGCTTATGTGCTTACATGAAACAAAGCAGCCTCAAGACAAAACTGGGAAAACAAAACCACTCTGACAGCCTCATTATTCAGCATAATTCCCTGAAGGGCACGGAAAATCCAGCAATTCTACCAGCATTGCAACTAGGATTTTAGAACAGCCCTGGCCTTACGCCCCTGACCATTTCCACTTCCCATGGCACACTGTCCTTGTGCCAGTGCATTCATCTGCGTGGCTGAAAAGATCAATCAGATCACTCAGGAAGAGAAAAGAAAATGGCAGGTTATAGTTTCACAAGGCATAATGAAACAATTCAAGAATCAGAGAATCCCTCTTAAGACAGAGGGATTTCAGCTCTTCACTCTCCCCCCCACCCATCAGATAGGCTCAGCTCCTTACAGATTCACAGTCTTAGTTTTAACCGTATTAGTCCCCTGACCAAATTCAGCAGATGGCTGCATGAAAGTCTGTGGGAAGGCAAGGCAGACATAGGGGCCAACAGCCTGGCAAAGCACAAGCCTGCTTCACTCAGCCACAGTGCCAAGTTTTGAGTGATCTTCTACACAAGGTGCTGAAGGCAATCCCCACTGTTTGGTCAGATGACAACTTGAGTGCCGAACGCCAGCACTACGTGGAAGGAAATTCTTACGAATATTCTTTTTTTCTCTCAGTGCTTTCACAAATAGCCAGCTCCAATACTTGTCAAGTTATGGCACTTGAAGGCGGACTCTTTGGAACTGATGCAATTTCAGCATCCAAAGTTTTAGGTAATATAGCCATACAGCTCGACCATTTGGCAAAATCTGGCTTTGGTGCCATGCATCACCTGAATTCAGCGCAAAGAAGGAAATCAGGTGGTTTCAGAGAATGACATAACTTTTGTTTACGTCCTCTTTCATTATCTTGGCAAGTATAATCTCGGACTAACGATCTGTAAAACACCGAATATTACAGATCTTAAAGCAATGCAATTAGCACTCTAATCTTGCCCTTTAAAGCCATGAGAGAGAAAATATCTCATTTGTTTTATTGTGCCCTTTAACAGCCATACCCAAGGGACGCCCGAAACAGCGGAAAGCTGCATTGGCAAAGTTAACTGATATGCAATCAGGTGCAGGACTGGGGTTCAATTCATTAAGTTCCATTCTGCCTTTCCCTACAACCATCCCCAAGAGAAGGAACAATCTAATTATCTCCTGCAATATTAACAACAAACTTGTATAAAGCTCCCTATTTTAGCAGCAAGGCTTCTGTGAGGACTGAAGATCAGAAAGTTGTTAAGGTAAATTTACGTACAGTCTCCAAACTGGAAGCCAGACCAAAAATTGCAGATCTGCTATTATCTGTCAAACTTGAAAGTATAAGAAGTTAACGTAAACCTCTTAATTTACAAGCAACACAAGCCACATTTTAGATTATTACCAATTTTTAACATCAGTTACTGTTACTGAGGCAACACTTCAAGTATGTATAAAGTACCAGCATTAGAAAGGTATGCCATCAGATACTGAAATTGTTTAAAATTGGGAAGGAGGTGTGAGATTTCTTCAGAGTTAACATTATGATGGTTTTCGCCATAAAGTTTCTCAGTTACCTATCTGAAGCAAGTTCAGTATTCTGGTAAATACACATAATCCTAAATTAACTAACAAAATACATGCATGTGAATATTAGCTCATTAGCTGTCTGGGACCAAAGTAATGAGCCATTCCAGAGAGCAATGCAGACGCCCCTGCCACACCCTCTTACTGCAAGAACCAGCGCAGCAGAAAGTGTCGACAACAACCCACACAAACCCTGTCTCACACACAAATATCTCAGCATTGCACTCCCTAGTGCATCCAGGAACACAGCAGAGGTTTTTTTTGTTTGTTTGTTTTTTGCTTTCTGCAGAGACAACCTGTATCTAGCAGGGTTTTTCAGTTCAAATTCATGCCTTGCAAAAGTATTCGTACCAGCTGGGAAACACAAGCTATCACTGGAAGCAGTAAAGCTATTTCCATGCAATCTTGTATCTCATGTAACAAGCTGGTATAATACACTATCTGAAATTCTACAATCCATCTTGAAATAACTAAGAATTATTGCATTTTTACGAGGCAGTAATCAAGAGCTCCCACGCACTAAAACCACGATAAATCTATTGCAACAACAATAAACAAGGTTACATAACAAAAGGTCTGACCTTTAAAACGATTAAGCGCATTACTAAATCATCCTCATATGAAGAGCGCAATTTCAGACAATAGTATGAGTCATATTGCAAACTTGGTGTTTAGAAAACTTGCCTAAAGTAGGGTTGGAAGAGCTCAATTGCTTAATTCTTTCCTTTAAAGAAATATAAAATTACTTTACTTTTGAGAAATCAACAGACCTTTGAAATTCAGTAGAGAGTGACATAAAATACATCAAAAAACTCATTAACATTGAAAATCAAGAATCACAAGGAGCAAGTTACCTGTTCAGTATTTCCTACGCAGCCTCCACCTACTCAAATGTATTTTTCTTCTTTATGTATGACTATAAATACGAGAAGTTCTTCATGTTCTTTTTTTAGGGCATTCATATACCAATTCATTAATCTGAAAATACCTCCCCAAAATAACACTTTATATTCCTCATTTTATCATATAGGCAAGTCATATCAATTTGATCAATACTGGCTGCAACTCTGGTTCTCTATTGCCCCAGAAACAATGTTTTACTGCCAGAACATACTAAGTTTTGGTCCCTCCCCACTTCCAATTTCAGTTACTGTTGTGAGGAACCAGCAGATCCAGAAAGCAAGGTAAGTGGGACAACTTCAACAACTCTGAAATGAAAATTTAAAACTGAAAGCAACCACCAGTTCACAGAGTTCAGTATTTAGCCATCATAAGCAATCATGTAACAGAAATGTCTCAGAAAGGACAAAAAAAAGTCTGGTACCCATTAACCACTAGCATAGCTCTTCCTGTTTCCCAATTTGAAGTCTTTGGTGCAAACAACAAATCCATGGGGAAGAAATACTGTGCCATGTAAGAGACTTAAATAAATAAATAAATAAAATCAGGGACATGAGTGAAAGAGTCTAGATGTTCCCAGGAAAGGATCACACGCCACACTACAAAGTTAAAAAACCCCTTGGGATATCAGCCTGATCCAGGAGAACCGTCAGTAAACGGGACCTACGAAATAGCGATCTAATTAGCATGAACATATGCACGAGATGCAACATTTCTGCAGTGCAGCCATTTGTCCCAAAATAAGACTCCACTTCCTCATACCAAAAGAAGCAAAGCCTGCTCATTCAGCAGACCCTAGTCCACATGTGGACTGCAATTAAATTTTGTTCACACCACGGAAAACATTGACATTTGGTTTATGCAAGATCTTATCCCTCCTGAAGATAGCCCGGTCTTTCATGAAGTAACAGGAGTCACCTCTTCACAGCTCTTTGCCATAAAGGCAGCATGCAATTTCTGGCTGAGCAGACCTCTGTAAAAGCCTACAGAGACTTGTAGTAAAAATATTGTTGTTGCTATGAATGAAATAAATGGAAACGTGTGTGAAATCACTGGAAAAAATGACAGAACAAGGGTTAAAAGAATGACCTGTACTGATAATGAGCAATCCTGTTAGGAGCAGTGGCCTGGGAAAAGTAAAATTAAGGAATGGGTTGTTTATATCAAGACCAGAAGGCCTGCCCTGTGTAAGATCACAGCACAGTGACTCATCAGCAGAAGATCCTGCCTTCCTAACACCAGGAGGATGGAAAGTTGGAGCAGATCACATATGGCATTCCTTTTTCTGTACGACTGACAGGAAAATAGACATGTATTTTTCTTTAAAAAAAAAACCAAAACAAAACAAAACCAAAAACAGATAACAAGCATGAACTTCACTTAAGATTTACAGAGACTTCAGACTCTTTCTTGCATCAAAGGACCATTTAAATACAAAGCTGAATATCATAAAAGATCTGTCCAAGACTAGTTCATCATCACCAATGAAAATACCTCAGAGATGTGATAAGCATCTGATGGCCAGCATCTCTCGCACTGCACAAAAGAGGTCCTGGCCAGACCACATACCCACAACTTGGTGCTTATATACTATCACTATGACAGGGTGTGTGAATGAAATTTATGATAGAATGAGTGGAACTGGGTAAAATCAGCACCACTTTTCTTTTCCATGAGACCCTGCACTGAATTTTGTTACACTACATATTCTACAAGTCATCCTCCAAATCTTTAAAAAATGGGATTGGACCTGCAATCAAGAAATGGTTCAAAACCAGAGTGAAATTCCATTGATACTTTTACAAAATTACTTTTTGTAAAGCTTGAATAAGAGAAGTGAGAGAGTACACAGTACAAAAACAAACAAAAAATCCTTATTGTTACAAATTATTTTCATGTTTTTCATACATAATTTGATGTTCATTATAAATTAAGTCAACAAAAGTAATTTTTCTGCTTTTCCAACTATACCTTTAATGCACAGTTGTAAAGATCTCAGCAAAGCATACCAGTGTGGTCTTATTTCGAGAAATTAACTGCTGCTTAGCTAGACATTAACCAGAATTTCTGTTTTGAATATCTTTGCCATCGATCTCCTAAGGACGAGGTACATCCTCTCAAAAATACAACCATAGGTCCAAGGAAAACAATAACTCATAGAAACTTGCTAAATCATGAAGAGCCAAGAAAAAAAAAAAATAACCATCACACCTCAGTTATATCTTAGCAAAGAGGAACATCCCAAGAAGCAAATTTTTCAGCTTTTTAAAAGCAATTTAACTGAATAAGCCAACTGGCATACTAATGTCAAGAGGATATGATGATTTGAAATTGTCAAAATCAAAAATTAGAAAGAGACACCAACATTTCTATGTGCAAATATGAATCAAAAGATACTGGTAACTATGTATCTCCAAACGAGATCTTTTTCCTCTCCCCCCTCCCCCCCCATTTTTTTTTTTTCGAAGTAAGTTCTAAAAAGCCTTAGCCTATCTATTTTGGGTATGGATTACACAGTTCCTTGTTACTGTTAGAAAATACATTTCTTACTTTCTACTTAAATACAAGGACTAATTTATGTGCTATAGAAACAACATTCACCTGTACATTAATTAACATTCTACTGAGAGCTAAAGTTTTCTTTCCTTTTCTTCCATAGCACAAGTAGCCAAGGGAGTGAGGATTTTCATCTCATTAGATACATTCCATTCCACTAGATACAGTCACTAAATATTTATTTACTTTTGGAAGTTTCAAGCTACTCACTCTCACACAATGCTAACCAATAATATGCAGTAGTATTTTATATTTATTATACTTTACACATAAAACACAACAGGCCAACTATTTTTTTTAAAGCCACCATAAAAACAAATAGAAAGCTTACCTTCTTCTGGTACCAAACTATAGCATCAGTTACTTTGGACGCCATTTATTCCACTGAATTCACACAGTCATTTTAGGCTGTTAACAGAAAAAGACAGAACTTTACTTCCACCTTCCCTACGAAGGCCAACATAGGGAATGTAGAAACATTCCCACTACCTGCAAAGCACTGAACAGCTATATTTACTTTACACCTTGCCTCATTACTGTCTTAGTAAGAATTTGGATTTTCTCCTCTAAATAAACAAAAAACTACAAATCTGCTGCTGCAGGACATCAGAAGCCTCAGTTTTGTCCATCATTACAAAGGCGGCACAGAGATGTTCTGTTATTGTCTCATGAGAACCTCACAAGTGTTATATTACACGCAGGCCTTTTAAAAAAAAAATAAAATAGAATAAATTAAGCAACCTATTGTTATTACCACAGCACAGTATTCTTAAGTCCAGGAGTAACTGTGTTATAAAATGCAAGAAAATTCCACACAAAGTATTAGATATTTTTGGAGGGAAAAGAAAAAAAAATCAGTGCTAGAGCTCCTCTAATTATAAAACTTAATACACTCATGAAAACAGTGGACTAAAACTAAGTCAAAAGGATGAAAACAAGGACGAGTGGTATGTTTGTTTCAAGGGTAGCAAATAGAAGTAGTATTCGTTCATGTTTGATGTCACTGTCATTAATTTCAGTGTGAACAAAAAATCCCCACACTTTCAGCCTACATAAAATATTCCTACCTTGAAAATTAATTTTAAAAGTTTTCTTTCATGTAATCAGTCAGCCAGAATTACTTCAGAAAAAAAAAGAACAAAGAAAATAAACATTAAAAGCCTTCAGATTTAGAATTACTACCTTTCTACTAATTTGCCTATATTGTCTCATACTAGACTTTCTGTAAAATCAATGGAAAGTTTAGGTGAGAATTACAGAATCCTTTCCAGGTATTTTATTATAATATGCAAGTTCTTTCAGATGTGAATACATTATAACCAAACACAATACTTTAGACATTAACAGATTAATAAGGGTTAAATCAGTATAGTACCAACATTTCAAACTGTTAATTAAGACAGGAAGCGGCCAGTAGAAGAAAAGAAGGACGGAGGAACTAAAAAAATGTGTTCAAATATTCGCCAAAAAAAATCTGAATATTTCAAGTTTAATAATCTTTCACCTCACTGATTCCCTTTAAAAATATACATATGTAAACAAATATGCCACACTCCAAGCCCAGTTAAAAAACAAGTCAATGGGGCACACTACACTACATGTCACCTTTTAACATTAGCTGGTAAAAGCTTAAGTTTTCAGCTCCACCTAATATTCAGCATCCTTCCTATGTTTACAAATATTTAAGAATGTTATTTTTAAATAACTGCACCAAGTATTTAACACGCAAGGAAATCCCTATTTTATTCTGTAAAGCTATAAATTCCTAACAAATTATGCAAAAGGCACAGAAAAAGTTAGTACAAGTAACGCCAAAATATTAAACAAGTTTTCCAAACGTACTATCCGAACAATTCCAGGATCAAGCCGAATTCGTAAAAATCAACACAAGATCTCTCAAAAGCACTTTGCAAACACAGTTTGACAGAGTCACAGACAGCAGAAGTTGGCAGGGACCTGTGGAGGTCATCTTGTCTGATCCCCCTGCTCAGGTAGGGCCACCTAGACCAAGCTGCCCCGGACCATGTCCAGATGGCCTCTGAGTATCTCCAAGGATGCAGACTCCACCACCGCTCTGGGCAACCCATGCCAGCACTCGGTCACCCTGACAGTAAGAAAGTGTTCCCTGATGTTCAGAGGGCACCTCCTGTGCTTCAGTCTGTGCCCATTGCCTCTGGTCCTGTCCCTGGGCACCACTGGAAAGAGCCCGGTTCCGTCCTCCCTGCACCCTCCCTGCAGGTATTTGTACACCTTGGTGAGAACCCCCTGAGCTTTCTCCTCTCCAGGCTGAACAGTCCCAGCTCTCAGCCTTTCCTCACGGGAGAGATGCTCCAGTCCCTTCACCACCTCGTTGGCCCTTCGTTGGAGTCTCTCCAGTATGTCTGTGTCTCTCTTGCACTGAGGAGCCCAGAACTGGACCCAGCACCCCAGGCATGGCCTCACCAGTGGCGACAAGGAGGAGGAGTGGTAGTGTAGCCCCGAAACGCCAAAGTACGCATCAAGCATTCTTTCAAGATTGACCTCTCAGAAAAAAAAAGAATGTGATTAAGGGGTATATTTCTGATAAAAATATAACGCTTTTCATAGTATTGTCACTACCAACAAAAATATTGCACCTTGTATTTCTTTATTAAAAGGAAACAAGAATTATTAATCTATAGGCAGTTTTTATAGTGAAAGAGTGAAGGTGATCTTTGTCTTCAAAGCAAAGACATTTGTTTACAGTATTTGCACAGATAAGAAAGGCAAAGAAAAATACAATGTCCAACAGATGGGGTGGAAACTGAAACTGTGCAATCGATTAAAATAGAAGTGTCTTTATGAAATGTCTAAGCATTAGAATAACTCATGACACTTTATTCTACATTGTTCATCACCAAAAAAATCCATTAAAAAAAAAAAAAGCAGAGATTGCTTAACCTGATCATAACAGCTGTTTGCACAAAAGTCACAAATACTCCCTTTACGAAAGCCCTACCAACACTGTTTCCCAAGACATTTCCCAATGTCAAATTTCCAAAGACATTTCTCAGAAAGTAAAGATGACCCTCCAAAAGACTCAGTTCTGCACTGACACCTATTTATTTAGTCTTCCCTGACTCGTGCATGGATGCACTCATATTTTGCACAGTGCATTACTTTAAAGACACTGTATTTAGTAAGTTTGGATATTTATCATATACATTGTAGTACAAACCTTCAGCAAATAGATTGATATTTATACCAGCTCCTGACAATTTCTAAGAAACATACTGCCATACATTTTCATGGTTCACATTACATAGACTGGTTACCCTTCTTTCTCACCCATACAAAGCTTAAAATAGGATTTGTCTTCTTGTTTGAAAACCTGTTTAAGTAAAATAAAATTTAAAATCTTTTCCTACACTGGACTACAGACTCAAAGCGACATAAAACCCTTAGCCATACATTGCCTGCACACATAACGTGACCTACATCGCAGCTACAGCGAAAGCAGTTCCACTGCTCACAGAGGTGCCAACGTAGGAAGGACGCCACACAGATTTTGCTCACACTTGCACCCCTCGCCTTCCCCTCCTTTGTGAACTTATATTGGAGGATCTTTAACTCCTCCTCATTTCTCTTAAACCAACATCCCCTCTCACATACAACATACCCTGCTTCCTACCACCATAATTACAGGATGAGCAAAGGGCTGAAGAAACACATTGTCAGCGGTAAAAAACTGACAGTTCAACCTGCACAGAAACCTTTCCCTCAAGACCTATGTGAACTTCATCTCTTTTTCTCCAAGGTCAATGATTTTTCAGGAAGTCAACGCTAACTTCAAGACTTCCAACTGTGTGAAATAAGGCTAAAATTGGAAAAGCCATTTTAAAGGCAGCAACCTTTTCTTGCTGTCCTTCTCCAATCCACTCAAAAAACTTTTGCCTCGAGAAACAACCACATCACAAAACTATAAACCAAGTATAACAAAGTAGTTTTATTACTAATTTATTTGATCTCTATCAACAAACCTGTTATTTAGATTACTCATGGGGTTTGTACTTTTAAGAAACTCTCTACATTAAATCCTCCATAGAATCTATTTTGGTGGTGTTTAAAGCATATTTGCATACACATTTGCATACACAAATGCACAGATGATGCGTACAAAAGTAAATATGACAAAATCATGAGACGGATGTCTCAAAAGACTTTAACAGAGTTTGGCAACAGAGTTTGGCATGCTAAGTAAAAATACCTCTAGAAGGAAATATCACATGCTTTCTTTGAGTGATACACAACAATTTCTGAGACAGCACTGAAATGAAAAGTGAAAATGTTCACTTCATTATTTCTGGACAGTGTTTCTGCTTGCAGGCCCTGAGATTCGTCTGTGGTTTGAGGTTGTAGTGAGGCAGGGGTTGGTCAGTTCTCCCCAGTAACTAGCAATAGGGCAAGAGGAAATGGCCTCAAGTTGCATCAGGGGAGGTTTAGATTGGATATTAGGAAAAATCTCTTTACAGGAAGAGTTGTAAAGCATTGGAACAGGCTGCCCAGGGAAGTGGTGGAGTCACCAACCCTGGAAGTGTTTAAAAGATGTGCAGACGTGGCACTTCGGAACATGGTTTAGCAGACATGGTGCTGGGTTGACGGTTGGACTTAATGATCTTGGAGGTCTTTTTCAACCTTAACGATTCTATGATTCTATTCTGCTGCCTTCCCCTCCCATTCTCTCCAGATCTAGCCATTTGTTTCATGTTCTGTGTCAAATACCTGCACCTGGGACAGGGACCAGCTTTTGCACTCAGTTGTACAATCCTGTGCAGATCAATTACAGAAAAATTAACCAACTGGAGACTTAAGAGCAACACAAAAAACACTCCCAACTTCAGAGATTAGACAGAACATCCAAATGTAAAAGCTTGATCACAACATCTCAGTGACATTCAACAGAGCCGTTCACTACATTTCCACCAAACTCGCAGTACTACGAATAACAAGCAACATTTTTTGATCAAAACTTCATTACTTACTTAGAACTCAGAATAGAATCATAGAATGGTAAGGGTTGGAAGGGACCTTAAAGATCATCTGGTTCCAACCCCCCTGCCATCAGCAGGGGCATCTTCCACTGGAACAGGTTGCTCAGAGCTCCATCCAACCTGGCCTTGAACACTTCCAGGGAGGGGGCAGCCACAGCTTCTCTGGGCAACCTGTTCCAGTGCTTCAAATAGATGAGTATCCAGTTTTGGTGATCCCTGTTCAGCAGTGGGGTTTCTTAGCTATTTCTTTTACATTTCAGAGCATAATCATATCCCAATTTAAGTAAGTACACACTACACCTTGCAATCAAATGAGCAGGGTTTTTTTCAAAAGCCAAAGAAATCTGTATTTAGATTGTCTCCGGGTAGCTAAATGCTCATTCATGCAGTGCAGTCCTTATTGTGTAAGACAGGATTAGATGCTACACTACAGATCTAAATAAATTCAAAGTTAGTATATTTAAAAATTTCACTCATATACACAGGGTTCTGGTGACCCAAGTCAGACATAAATGCATACATTTCTAAATGACAGTCTACAGAAAACGAAATCTATTCTGAACTCTGACAGAAGTTCAGAATAAAACTGTGCTCCTCATAGTGATAAAGGCAAAAAATGACAGTTTTTGGAAGAATATACAAGTCTAAGCAGTGACAACCAGCAAAAGGATGTAAATAAAAATAAAACACAAGCAAGAAAGCATAGGCAAGTAGTTGCTATTCTTCCCTGTAAACAGTGTGAATCACTAAGTATCTCAAGGAACCTGTTTCCTTTATAACAGTCCTAACCTGAATGGTCACGATACCGTCCAGCTGTTGAGTCAAGACTTGAGTGTACTTCTCAAGTCATTATGACCGTGGAATGATGAAGTTGTCATGTTCACTAGACACCATTAGGAGTCAAACTGCAGAGCTGTGGCATTTCTCGCAAATTTTTTTTAGAACACTATCAATTTTTATTACCCTCAGAAGAAGAACTTCTCTTAGAAGCAAACTAAAGCCAATTTTAAATAAGTTACTGCATAAAGCCATAAGAATACTAGAACTTGGTTTCAACTGCTTTCCACAATAGAACTGTTTTACCATTATGTTAGATCCTCCATATTGCAGTTTCACAATCACAGGCACAATTTCACTAAGATTTCATGGTATGAAGAGTAAGAAGAGACAACGAATCAGAATAATAAAGCCCATGACCTAAACTGCTAATTTTGTGGCAACACTTGTATCGCACAAACTCACTTAAAAGTAAAACCTTATACCTCCTGATACACAGCCAGTAAATAACTTTAATGGGGAAAAAACCCCGCACTTTACAGGTTCAACGCCAGAACAGAAGTTAACATTATCATCAAATTGCTGACATTATTTGACATTTTAAGTTAAGTTGAAATGAGCCCAACAGACATCATAGTCTTACTAGGCATCCGCTGTCAACTCAAAAGCTGCGTCTGCCATGATGAAACAAACCAATATAGGTACACCATGAAAACCTACCAGGAGTCATCCTTTCTACGCTCAGATCCACGGGAGTTCTGCCACTGCCACCAAGAACAGGACTAAACCCTTGAAGCAGTGTTTCAAAAGACACATTCTTTTCATGTGCATTATAAATAAATCATTAAACCTATATTTCTATTTTTTGAAAGGAACATCAAATACTATATAATGCACTCAGTGTTCAGTTTAAGTACTTTATCTATGCATCACTGTTCTCAAAAACAGCGTTTCAGAATTGCAAATTGTATACAAGCAAATGAGAAACTTGTCACTCCAAGGTTCACACCTTTCAGTGAAAGTTTTATCATGTTCCTTTCAGCTAGCCTCAAGAAAATCTCAAACAGCCAAAGGGAAGGAAAAAAATCAAATTAAATTAAATTAAAAAAATCAGACGCTGCTAGCCTAAGGAGTATATCCAGCAGCCAGCATGCAAAGTAATCCTGCTGCCGTGCCAGTCAAGGCCCCCCCAAGTTGCTGCCTTGCAATTCGAGGTCACAATAGTTTGTAAATAAGAAGGAATTAACATACTTGCTTCCCCAAAGGAACAGCATGATAGTTTGTAAATAAAAATGAATTAGCACACTTGATTTCCCCAATGAACAGCAACAACTCGGATAAATTTGGATACCAACATTCCTAAGATGCTCATCAAAGAGAATGAATTTTCAAACTTTATTCTTCACTCTACCTCAAAAAAATCTCACAATACTCAAAAAAACAATCACCCCCAAACAACTGGTGAACAAAACTTTGAACATCCCTAGACACCTGCTTGGGGAGTTTTGTTGTTTCTTTGAGGAGTTTATCAGGCCAACAACAGCAACAATAAAATACAAATGAGACCCTCTGCTGGCTGCTGTGTATCAAGCCCTGCTCTTTATGAACACAGACGCACCAAACATGGTATATGGTGACACGTACAGATGTCTGGCAGCACGTCCACACCTGTCTGTGTCTCCAGCAGTAAGATGTCAGTTACTGAAAAACAGGTATTTTCACAGGCCTCTGTATTTTGCCCACAAACCACGGTATCTGATCTCATTTCTGCCCCTGCACATTTATTCTTCCTTATAAGCTCATGCCCTTTATCACTCACCATCGCAAGCAGGAAGCTCTCACAGCATGCTGCAGCTGCAGCATACAGCACGCGAGAATCAGGTTTCAAATTCCGATGGGAAGTAGGCTCGGCTTAGCCATCTTCACTTCCACAGTAAAAATGCCGGTATCTGAAGGACAAACTAGCAAGGAAGTACCACAGAAAATAACTATCTCCCAAGGAATACTTGTTCTGCCAGTGAATTACACAACTGTCTGAAATAGTGGCAAAACATTGAGTATCAGCTTTTCTGAGATTTATTTCAGGTTCTGGGAAAAGAACATTGCGTGCAGTTGTTGCAACTGCTGTAGCTGTTTCTGGAATCTATGCCCTCAGCCTTAAGGTCTGTACAAATTTCCTAATTTTCTTACATAACTGGCTTCATTTCATGGCTCCATCTGAAGTGACATGACACCATTTCATAGTTACCTTACTTGTAAAAATAGGGGAGAAGGACTCTGTACTGAAATCCAGGATTTTACACATCTAATCATTTACTCTGGAGCCTGCTGCAATGTTTATTAATTAGCAAAAAGCTCCTAATATTTAAACATATTCTACTGTTTAATGAAAGGGAAAAAATTCAAGCCCTTAAAGGGGACTATAATCAAGTCAATTTTGCCTCATCTTCTACAAGAGATGCTAGTTACAACATTCCCGCTAATCCAAACGCAGTAATTTCTGCCACTATGGCAGATCTACAAGTCAAGACATTTCTCATCATGCCGCGTCTTTAAAAAAAACAAACAAACAACAAACACACACACACAAAAAAAAACCCAAACACAAAAAAAACCCCAGCGTATGGTCAGTCTCAAGTTCTGCTCTTTTTAATACCTGGGTTTTGTACTGAATACTACACACATACATACATACATATCCCACTAAACACATCTACAATCTTACTACAAGAAATCCCTGAAATACTGCGTGTATACTTCCACTCTTAGAACTGCAACAACTTTATTAAGGAATACAATTTCTATAAATACTATGTTTTTCATTTATACACACATTCTTCTCAACACACAGTCAAAAAAAACTCCAACCCAAAACACAGTGGCCACCCTGAAACAGAATGCTATGCTCCTTCTCTCCTCCTCCTGATTCTAAACACAACAGTAATTTCCTGCAAACATAAATCTTGCTCACTGAAAATACTGACTTGGTGTTTAGGAAGGCGTGTTTATCTGTCACCAGGCAATGCACGGCAGAGTTGTGGCTTCTCGATGAGTACAGTCAGGAAGCTGAAAACCACTCTAAATGACCAGGTTTGCATCATGCTCTACAAATAGTTATCCAGCAAGTTTTCAAAGCAGCTGAGGCACGAAGTGGCTGAGCTGTCAGAAAAAGCTGCAGTCTCTTGTAACAGCCACTGCTCTGCAGGAACATAGTAGCAAATGCTGAGCCTGTATTTTTTACACAGTCTCTGGAGTGATCCAAGCAAGGCACTGCAGGGTAACGTGCCTTACATGTGTATCTGGCATGCTCCCCAAAACAATCATTAAAAATAGAACACCATTATACCCGAAAGACTATCTGATAGGGTCTAATCAGCAGTTTCTGCGGGGGAAGATCATGTCTTCATCTATCAGTATTTCTGAACATGTCAAACTAACTGATAAACAAGAGCAAGTGATAAAATATATGAGGACTTTCAAAGAGCCGTTGGAAGGATGTCAAAGAATTCTGAATAGACTGCTGTTTGGGAAAAGCAAACATTGCCACGGATCAAAAACCAGCCAGAAAACTGAACAAAATTTTGAGGTCAACACTCTTCATGGCAATAGGCTAAATGGGTAACAAAGACTCTTAACAGCACCCACTCTGAATAAAATGGGCTATTTATGGCCTGCTCAGGTGCCCAGAAGCTCCTTGGACAGCACACGGCTGCCCTGCCAGCCCAAGGCAAAGTGCACACAAACTCCCCGGCGCCCACCTGGGAACCCCCGTGCTCCTTTGCACAGAAGTGCCCTAATCCCAGAACCAAGCTCAGACCCCACGTCCCCAGCCTGCTCCCCTTCACGTTCCTCCGGCTTCCACACGCCCGGACGCCCCGCAGCGACAGGCAGACCGTGAGGACCTCTTTCAGCACGCACGTGCCCTGATGACTGGCTCTTCCGGGAGGTGCGACGGTAAAGCCACGCAGGATGAGCGCACCCAGAAATCACGACTTCCAGCTTTCCATGTACGCTAACCGTTAGATTTTCACAAGAAAAGAAACTTACAAGAAACTTTTCACAAGAAAAGAAACTTTTCACAAGAAAAGAACCGTAACTTTCACAAGCTAATGTTAGCTTACAAATAAACAGGGATGCCTCACATTCCTGCTCGTTACCAGAGCTCTTAAGAGCAGACTTTCAGCAGAAGAAATCACTCGCTAAAGACACGCAAGGCCCACACAAAGCAGATGGAGAAGGTCAGGGTGGCCTAGCAAGGCTTCACAACTGTTTTAACCACTCTAAAGCAGTATTACCAGAGCCCACCCTCCTCCTCAGCCACCAGCTTCCATCTCTTTTCACCAGCACTGGAGCCCACCACGCAGGAGACCGCCTTGAGACCTGACTGCTGTTACTAAGTAAATGAGCAGCTTTTGCCTGAATTGGCTCCACTGACCGCGGAACACCACGAGCACTAATGCCACTGCCAGTAGTGACGCAGCTCTGACCAATGCCAACTTGAACACCCCGGATCTCCACCTGAAGTACCACTAACAGAGTTAATCCAGACTAATTAAGACTGTTTCCCCTCGCCTCCTCCCCCCATTCAGACTGGTAGCCTACAGTTTTTAAGAAGTACCGCCTAAGGTAAGTCCTTAAATGGGCACGCACGCAGCCCTGCCCTATTACGCCAAACCTCAAGCCTCTGTAAATAGGTCCGGTAGTGCTCACTGTATTTATTTTTTATACGCCAGAGAAGAAAACCTGAAGTAGTAACATTTCCAGATGGCAATTAACATTACATTAGAAAAGCTTAAGAAGATGTATCAACAACGAATAAATAACATAAACAGAATTTAGTATCAATAATGCAACTGATACCTATAAGGTGGGGGGAAGGGAACTACGTACACCACACAAAGCTTTAAAATCAGGTATCTCAAATCTGGAAAGCTAATTTGGCAGCTCAGTGAGCTCTCCCATTCAATATCCTATAGCCAGAGGAGCACAGACACCTGAATAAAAGAGGAATGACAAACACTGCAGTACAGCTCTGTTTATCAGTTGTACAATCTGACCCGAAATGCATGTATTTTATCTGAAGAAGAATATTAAATTACTGGGGGAGGGGGAGGTGTTCTGAGAAAGGCTAGCATTATCAACCACTTGAAAGACTCTCCTGTTGAGACGGGCAAGCATGAACAGAAAAATAAGGAATTATAAATTAAACGAGACTTTAAGAAATACACAGAATAGTCAAGAAAACAACAGCTTCCAGTAATACAGGGAATTTCATTCATTAACAGAGCTCAGAGGACAGCAAAGCCAAATTTATAACAGAGAAATATTATATTACAATACATAATTAGACCGTTAGACTCAGTACCACAGAAAGTCGCTGAAGCCAAGATTCTACTTGGATTCAAAAAGAAAGCAGCTATTTAAACACACAAGAAAAAAAAAAAAAAAGCAGGCAGCTGAGGGAATCTCAAGCTTCATGACCCAGGATGCAAGAAAACATCCAAAGAGATCACCGGGCTGTATTTGGCCATACAAACTCTTTACCTAACCCGACCCCACAACGGCCAGCAGCAAACACCGAGCAACGCGTATGAGCAACATGACAAGCGTAGAACAAACCGTCCCTGAAGAGAGCTGAACAGGAGGAGTGTTTAGCTGCCAGGCTGGCATCTGCCAACCACCTAACCCCCAAAAGCATCTGGCGCTGGCCAACTTCCAAAATGCAAAGCTTGCATGACTTCACATCTGATGCTACGTTGCTTTAATTTCTTCTCCCCCTTTGCAATTTTATTTCATTTTTTAAGAACAAGAAACACAAATCTATTTGCAAACTGGAGTTCAGTCCAATGCTTGGACTCATTCCAGGAAGGAATTGCATCTAGCCTCTCTGGAGTATGTCCACCAAGGCCATCTCAAACGAACAAAGAATTAAATACTGAACACTACATGTCTCACCTCAAGAGTACACCCAGCAGAGGTGAATTTGGAAAAAATCCTCTTTACACATGTAAATTAAGAAACAAGAGAATAGCTCTATGAGCTCTCTCATATCCTCCCCTCAACTACAAAAAAAACCAACCACAAACACAAGCTGTATTTCCAAATTTCTTGACAACAGAATGGGTATCTCTATATATGTATATGTTTTCCCTAACTTTGAAGCTGGCCCTGCTATGAGATGGGGTTGGACCAGATAGATAACTTCCAACAACCCCTTTGAACCTAAATTATTCTATAATTACATGTAGAGCATACCCAAACACTACACAGTCACACATTATAGCCCTAATTACTATTAACTCTTTTTGTCCCCTATAGGCAATTTATTAAGCTCTTTGTATTTTACTTACAAATTTGAATATAATTTCTTCAAGTAGTTAACCGTTTCCTCTTTAACCAGCAAGAAGGGCCTGTATGAGTAACAGCACAGGAAACTCCAGGGAGAGAATATGGTATTTAAAGCTTTGGTCAGCTGTCCCTGAACAGTCAGAAGGAGGATTACCTCTGACAGAGGTATCCTAACAAATTTCTGATTTGTTTCCTTCATGAAACAAAAAAAAGTTACAGAAAAAACAGGCCTCCCTTGTTCCGTGGGCAGAAGCAATTAAGTCTGTCTGCTTTTAGCAGTGTCCCGTGTCTCCTTGTTGTCCTCCACCCCACCCAACACTTTTTTTCCTGCCTCCCACCAGCATTACCAACTGCCCCAACTATTTGGCTGGTCCAGCAGCAGTCCACACCGCGATGGCTCAGAGCTCAGCACGCAGACTGGCCAGCAGTTGCTCTCTTTCTGAAGAAAGGAGGCACTCAATTATAACTGCCTTTCTTCGGGTGCAAATATTAATTTGGGTCACTACCCATTCAAAGGTTTTATCAAAATTTGTCACTGTGTAGGTAGTTAATGTCTTTCAGTAGCCATTAAATTTGGTTTCAGCATCTGACTAAAGCAGTTACTCAAACGTGAGAAGACGGACAAAGAAAGTAATTGGACAAGCTTTGTGTCCCCAGTAAGCCTAGCTAAAAATTCACATAAACTGTTCAGTGATGAATCCGCAGCGCATGCTGTTTATTACGAAAAGAACTTCCTCATGGACAAAAAACCCAATGCTGTGACTGCCATCATTCTCACTCACAGGGGTCCTGAGAAGAGGAAAAGCAATTACATTTTTATTTCTTTAACAAAATCTCTACTACAAATAAGCAGAAGATTCGATAATTAGGAAAAGTCTGAGAAGACAGCATAGGTCACTCTGGAGAGCTGGGAAAGCAATAATGTCCGCTGCTTTCCAGTGACCCCTGCCAGCTGCGACAGGAACAGCACTGTTCAACTCCAAGCGCCGCTCCTCCCTTCGCTGCCTGGTTAACCGCCCCAAACAGAGCTGACTGGAAGACTTTTTAATGCACCTATCGCTCCCTCCTAACGCAACATCAATGCTCTGTTTTCTGTCTCAAAGCCTACAGGACCTTGAGTTCTCCCAGAATTCACACCGATATGAGGCAGCCATGGATACAGCTGGGACCAGCTTCTTGAGACAAGCAAGCCTTGGGAGAACTCCAGTACTACTGGAATACTCGAAATGCTCCGTGGAGTTCCCAGCAATTACTGACAATTTATTTGTATGTCGCATTCCACACAATGCAAGAGGAAAAAAATCTACTACAAGCATTGAATTAAACTAACTAGGCTTCCAAATTCTTTTTCAGATGACTCAGGCACTTGTTTTATCCTTTACAACATTTATACCCAGAATAAAAACACACACACTGGCAGAAAACATAGCAACAGAAAATTCAGCTGCACAAACATTCCACTTCAAACAGGGATCGGGATTTTAAACACGTCGGTTCCAAGTACTGCTCTCAACCCTCACCTTCAGAAGTGAAAACTGCTTGCAAATATGGTAAAGTAGAGCTCGGGGCGGGGGGTAACTGAAAACTGACAGAAGTATGATGTGTGCACATACCATAAACACCTTACTGGACAAAAAGCAAGACTTCTGAGAAAAGTATTATCCTTCCCACAAATAAAGAGGCAAATCAAAGATGATCACCAAAACCTTCAGAGCTACAGAAACAGCCAAAGACATAAAGCTATTTATAACCCAGACATTTATTCACAGAACGCTTTTAGCCTCTAACCCCAGGAAAACAAAAATGTCTCATGCCAAGCGCTAATGCGTGTAACAGAAATACACCCTTCTGCCACTCACTGACCGCGCTAAGCGCGGCTAAAGATACTCGGATTCACTTACTAGGATTAACAGGTTATTCCAAGTGATGCACTGCTCCCTGACAAAACAGATACCACCATCTGCTCAACAGCATCAACAGGAAGATCTACGCGGGCAAATTACTGATGACACACTGTACTGAGTCTCCTTCCTACTAGAGAACTCGTGTGTCAATATCATAAAGCCAGCTGTATTTTGTGCAGGAATGTTTCATCATGAAGAACTTCAGAACATTAATTACAGCACTTTCAGCAAGTCAGGTTTTCCAATTAATTACTTTTTCCAGTTAATTACATGGCAGAAGGTTACGACACTGGCAAATCTGGAACAAAAGGCAAGATTCAGCAGCATCACTTTTCAAGCGACCAAAAACATGCAAAAACAGTAAAAGACAAAATACTAAGCGCAGAGCTTGAGAATACGGACTAAAACCACCACTGAAGCAGATACACCTGGGTCACATGCACCCAGGGATTCCGTACAAGAAACAGAAGTAAAAGAAGCTGACACCTGCAGAGTTCTACTACTGCATAATCATTTTTCCCTCCACTGCGCTCTCCTTTGCTTCTGAGAAGATGAGTACAACAAAAATAACTTCAACTCACAGGAAGGAGCCTAACGTTTGGTTTCCCAAACTGAAAGCCAAGGACAACGCATCAGCTGTGGACTGTCACGGGTTGGGGCGGAAAGGGGAGAAAAGGGGTAAGGGGCAGAAGGAACGCGCGCGGAGCACCAGAGCACAGCAGCAGACGAGGGCGCCGGAATTCAGGACCTCCAGAGGAGCGGAGGAGAAGAGCCCCGCCGCCCGACCCAGGCACCACCGCAGCTCGGGACGCGCCGAAGCGACCGGGGGAGACGCGTGCGGGGGCAGCGGCCGGGCGGCGGGCGGCACCGGCACCCGGGGGAACGGCTCCGGCCCCGACCGCGCAACCG
>Ga0065711_1004106_pt1 | contig 28441 bp, 8 predicted proteins | sample Hoacrofraction12_FD_59098 | JGI IMG/M metagenome (GOLD analysis project Ga0065711, IMG submission 59098) | Hoatzin crop microbial communities from Cojedes, Venezuela - Epithelial fraction 12 v2 (version 2) | ecosystem: Host-associated > Birds > Digestive system > Esophagus > Crop | place... | reverse complement strand
TGTAGGTGACCCTGCTTCGGCAGGGGGGTTGGACTAGATGACCCACAGAGGTCCCTTCCAACCCCTACCATTCTGTGATTCTGTGATTCTGTGATTCTCTTCTTGAAATGCTATATGCATCTAACTGAACAAATTGTTACCAAAATGCACCCTCTTTCTCAGGAGAAACACTGCTAGCGGGAAACAGCAATACCATATTAAATAACGTTAAAGATGAAACTGCAAAGGCTAAGAAAACTGTGGTTACCTGAATTTAGAGATGGTCTAGTTACTTCTCAACCATGCACTAGATTGTAGTGAATAGGGCTAATCAATAATTGTTTAAATTAACAGCTCCACTTCAGAAAACTTTGATTCACTGTAGTCAAAATACTTCACCATAATACACAGATGAAAATATTTCTCAAGAGTGTCTCCCAGTTATTCTGTATGAAATAAGTGAATATTGATTGTCACAAGTACTTGACATTTTTATTACTATCCATAAATCTCCCTCTCCCATGTACATAATATCCCAAGAAATGTGAGAAATATGAGTTAACAAAATCCCAGCTCAGATTCATCTGGAGCCTGATAAATAAGTTGTAAAGTTATTAGTTCATAATCTTCTAGTTACAAAACATATTCTACCAAATGTGTGTGTCAACAGCCATATAACAGTTCTCACACAGGAATAGCTATCTCAGTGTTACTAATACTAGTTTAAAATCAATTTTAAAAGCCCTTTTTTTTCTTCTTTCTGGTAGTTAGGATTACTCTATGACTTGCTATTTGGGTGATAATTGCAAGCAGGTTTCCATATTTGGCATTTTAAATAAAGAACACTGCTTTACCTCCCTCTCTTTCCAAGGTGGAAGTCTGACAGCCCTAGGGAACCTATTGACTTTACATCACCATTGGTCCAGAGACTGGTATCTCCACAATTTTTTTTCCCTTTTTTTTTTTAAGGTGTACATCAGTGTTCTATAAAACAAAACCTTTTCATCTTTCTTTTCCAAAACCCACAAAAATGCTTCCTCGAGCGACACCACTTACCTTCTGTTTAATTGAGAAATAGGAAATATCTGCAAGAAGATATTTCCTCTTACACCTCCCCATGTAAATCCTGTTGTCTTCCTGGTTGAATGGCCATCTAATCTAATGCCCTTCAATCTGTCACAGTAAGCCCTATCATTTTTTGCTTTGCAGACTTCAAAACAAAGGCTGAGTCTGGTTTTAGGTAACTAGGTAACTTGTGTATCTTCCCTTGTATCTGATGTATCTAATGTATCAGTTGAATTTCAACAGCGCAGCAACTCTGAGTTTTTTGGTTTGTTTGTTTTCCCTGATGTTTCTGGATCTTCTCTTCTGAGTGGTCCTAGCAAGCAGGTTTTTCATTTTAGTGCTTGTCTGGCACCTGAGTATCAATTTAATATTTACAGCCAGTAATATGTCTCTTCCTCCTACTGCTCACCACTTTTCATCTAGTTCAGCTACAGTCGATTATAATATTCTGGAAAACATAAGCCTGTGTGTCTCAGTGATAGGTCTTTTTCCACAGCTCTTCTCTTCAGGCCTGCTGTATCGACAATGTCAACTTAATTTTCTTCTATTATTCCAACATTTATAGCTATGCTTTCTCTTCTGCTCTCAAACTGTGCATGGCACAACCTTAGTTGAGTCCCTGCTTTACTCTGTTCCACTATTATCAGGAAACATACATTCGTTTTCTCCGCTTGATTTGGTCCCAGAGAAGAGGGGCCAGGATCTTCTCTTTTTTTCTGTGTGAAAATGGCAGGCATGGCTTATGTCTGTCTCACCAAATGCTCTTGACTAAAGTGTCTTTTTCTGAAGATGGGGTGCCCTAAACGTAATTCCTGGCCTGTGGTATCCCAGTACTGTGCTCAATCATTAATTGGAAAACTGCTAGTTTCAGAGCTCAAATATGGACCAGGGAGTTTGCTCTGGCTTTATTTAGTCTATATAAATAAATAAATCCTGCTCTTGTTACAGCACACAAAGCATAGCTTCATCACTGACCTATTGCTCTACTGCTTTGCTGGGTGATACTTGATACAAATTGCACATCCTGTAGTCTTTATTTCAGGTCAGGTAACATCTGTGGCCAAATCGTATTCACTGCTGCTACATTAAAAATGAAGTAGAAAGAAGTTGCTTGGACACAGAAAAAGAACTAATATAAATCTCAAATACCTAATCCGTACTTATTTCGTGAAATATGGACGTGGTCTATCCTGTGATTCTAGCTGTGTCTGGCCTATCAAATCATATGGCTGGAAAGCAATCCATGGGAACTAACTCCTCAGAGTGAGTTCATAACCCTCATTTGAGTCTGGGGCCTCATGTGATCACACCTTTTCTCCCCAGCTGCATTTCAGGGCCAATATCTTTTTCTGGCTTTATGACTCACCTGCAACGATATGGGCATATGGGACAGAAAAGAGGCCACACTGCCACAGTCTGTTCATATATGAGCTTCAGGTAGAGCAGCAAGGGATCATGAGGAGAAAGTAAACAGTATGTGCTTGGTTCTTAGTGCGTAAGATTTCACATGTCTGAATTATGGGATCTGACACCAAGAAGTTCTGATATCCAACTGAAAGATTCTGTGTGACTCAGGAGGAGGAAGGTTTTTGGTGTCACATAGAATCACCTTCTTTCTGAATGATGGAGAAAAGTACAAGATTACTCACGACTGGCAGCAAAGGTTTCTTCTAACACCTGAACGCTCCTCAGAGGTCTCCTGTTTGGGGAGTGGCCTTCTATCAAGGCTCAGATCTCTCAAGTTAAGCAGAGAGAGGATTAAAATTGGCAAAAAAATGAAGGCTATAGGCCAGGCAGAGTGTGAAGGACTCATACAGAGTTGTACAGTAACATACAATCGGACTATATTTATCTTGGTGGTTGAAATAAATCATAGAATCATAGAATGGCTTGGATTGGAAGGGACCTTATAGATCATCTAGTCCCACGCCCCCTGCCATGGGCAGGGGCACCTTACAATAGAACAGGTTACTCAAAGCCCCATCCAGCCTGGCCTTGAACACTTCCAGGGAGGGGGCATCCACAGCTTCTCTGGGCAACCTAATCCAGTGCCTCACCAGCCTCAGAGTAAAGAATTTCTTCCTTGTATCTAATCTAAATCTACCCTCCTTCAGTTTAAAGCCATTGCCCCTTGTCCTATCACTACAAGCCCTTGTAAAAAGTCCCTCTCCAGCTCTCTTGTAGGCCCCCTTCAGGTACTGGAAGGTTGCTGTGAGGTCTTCCCGGAGTCTTCTATTCTCGTGATGAACAGCCCCAACTCTCTCAGCCTTTCCTCATAGGAGAGGTGTTTCAGCTCTCTGGTCATTTTTGTGGCCCTCCTCTGGAAAAAATTTTTGGTGTGAAACAGGGTACAGAATTACAACAAATCAGACATGTAGAGGAAGATAATACCTTTGGAAAAACTGTCAATTGTAATATTTTTCCACATATTTTGCTCTTAAAAGTCAGTATTTTGCATTAAAGGGAGACATCTCTTTAGGAAGTAGGATAGATTAGCATAGAAAATGCACAAGGAGTCAAAATATAACATGATCATAGTGCAAGCTCCTCCAAAGTGTAGAGAACTTGAGTGGTGAAATGTAACGTGCATTTAACAATGATTTGGGTGCAGTGACTAAATCCATCAAAATCCACTTTATTTCTTTCCAATAATATTCAAGCTGATCTAAATTTCCTAGAAGCAGGATGTGTCACTGCTCTATATTTAAGCCTTTTGATGATTTTCACTCTGAATATGTTCCGTTTAGCAATTAAATATCCTTTTTTCTTGGTTTTTAGGGTTTTTTTCCTGGCACACTCTTTAAGTGCACTGACAACATGAACGTGGTCTGATCTCTGTAAATGCTGCTGCTTAGACTGCCAATTACCTTGTGCTACATCCACCTATAATATAAAATGTGATATCCTGAGTGTGGTTTCAGTGCTCATTGTAACACAACTAAAAGGAGTGAAATGAGGTGGTTTTCTTTCAAAAATATCAGTGGCAGATTACTGTTTAGTACTGGTTGCACACCATCTAAGAATTTTTGAGTATATGCAGTTGAGAACATAGCATTCTGCTGTCAGTGTTATAAAAAATTTTAAACTAAGTATGTGGTCAGTTGGACCATGCGCTGCTATTATAGTGCGAGGATCTTGTTGTGGATGGAAGGAACTGGGAAGCTGGGCATATCACCAGTATCTTGGTCATTGGCTGAGGGTGTCTTTGACTAGGCGTCTGCTCTGCAGGCAGCACTACTGCCTGGAAGATACTTGCAGAAGACAAAAGTTATGTAGGAAGTGACAAGGGCACCCTGCACACTTGGGTCTGACTCAGTTGCTGACATATGGGCATCTACTTCTATATGAGATGCCCTGGGTTACCTGAGGCATTCACACAGGGTCAACAGCAGATCTCATGAGGGCTGTATATTCTCCTGGAGAAGCAGCTGGAAGTTTGTCGGGATATGCTAGTATCTTAAAAGGCTCAGGATGTTTAAATGTCAGCAACTGAACTGAATCCTTTCAGTTTTCTGAATCTGTATTTCTATGGCAGATCTAGCTCCTGGCTGCCATAATCTTTGCTCTCGTCCTATGGAACATGCTCCAAGCTCATTCTTCCATTCATTTCCCTCTCTTGTTTCTTGTCCTAGTTGAACCCTACTCTGAGCAATGTCAGCACATTAATCTTACAGGAAGGTATTTTCTTTATTTATTTTTTGTTGTGGATTATGATACCATAAGACCTTTACAGAAAGTCTTTCAAGGAAGAGGGTGGAAATGTGCAGCTGGCAGGGGAATGCAATGCCCAGCAGTGAGGCTGCCATGGAAACATAGCCTAAGGCTATGTAAGACTAGAGTCAAATCCTACTAGTAGATATTTAAAGAAATTTTGGTAAAAAGCAGGCAAATGTGCTATTATAAACATAATTTAATTTATGTTGGTCAATGTTGCAGCTAAGAGCCTGCTACTAATTTCTTTACAGTGGTGGTCACCCTGTCAGTGTAAGTGTTAGTATGTTGGGCTTTTTGACGTGGTAAATACCACTGATCTAAACTTTATCCAAATTAAAGTGTTTAACTTAGAAGACTGCTTAAAGGAAGAATTTGGAGACATAGCCACATAATTTAGGCACCTGTATTTACACAGTGTGAATAATTTCCAGTGTGACAATTTAGAGACATAAAGTGACATGGGAATTGTTACTTCATTAACATCAGGTACCCACTTGTGGAGAAACAAATCAGAGGAAAGTCTAGAAATTTTTAATTGTTTGGGTTTTTTTTTTGTCAAAAATACATTTTATTTTGCCAGTAAGGCATGTAATATCCTGAGACTTCAGAATAGATTGTACAAATCAGAACCATCCAAATCGGGACTTATTTGGACAGGCAAACCACATCTTCAATTCAATACTGTTTTTTTCTTCTTTTTTACATAACTATATGTTTTGTAAATACCATTTTTTGAAATGGATCCCACTCATTTAATTTAGAAATCGCATTGTGTTGATGTGTTAACTTTTTTCTTTCAAATGGTACAATCACTCACGCTATAACTTCTGTCCAAAAGGGAACGGATGCTTTAAAATATTTGAGACATGTTGTTTTTCGCCAGTTGCTCAGTAACACAATGTGTTAAAGCTAGCTGCCTAATTCTGGGAATTGAGTTGATCAAACAATACAAAGGGTTTAAGACCTATTCATGTACACCTGGTCAATCCCCAAAAACAGAGTTGAATGCAGATTTCTTTGGCATGTAGTATGCACTTTAATGTCACCAGCAACCTTGAGATCAAGAATGGGTATGCTGATTCTGACAGAAGATGAAGATTGTGTTCCTATGACACAGCAGAAGCAGCTTCATTCTTTTAGAAAGGTGAGACCCAAAGCAATTGTCTTGAAGAAGAAACACAAAGAGGTGGGTCAAACAGATTTCAGGAAGACCCATTTGTTCCAGAACTTGATATCCCAAGATCCTGAACATGAGATACTACTAGAAGATTGCTTAGCTTTAATGTGCTCTTGGAGTTATCAAAATCATGAACATGAATGACTCTGGGAAAACAGCGCTGCGTGGAACAGGACCATTGCTGGATGCTGGGTGAAAAACCTGGGAGATTCTGCACTACTTCACCAAAGGACAGGAGTTATATAATCACATAGTGTACAAAGATGCACACGTGGTGTTATCAGGTGTGTCCTCTACCTCTGCGTGGTAACTTTCCATTAGCACTTCGGTTAGAAAGCAGTTTACCCCATGGAACATGAGGATAGACTCATTCACATGAGGATTATAATATCAGCCACAGGAAGAAAATAACTGGTGCGCTGAACATCCTAAATATTTGTATAATGACATAAGAAGTATGAAGATAAACAAAAAGATTTGAAAGCTTTAATGCATAATCAGGGCTACAAATTAGTTGCTGTAGTAGAGCTTTGAGGTAATTACATGTGACTGCACTATTAACAGAAAATGACTGAGGTTCACTCAGAAAGAAAAAAAAAGGAAAAGGATAAGCAACACAGCGTTGTGCACCAGATTGTCTATCATTAGTATTGTCCGAAAACTTCTAGATAAAATTCCAGAAAAGTTGAATTGAAGGGAGAAGAACTGAAGGAAGTTTGACATTTCTTTAAAAAAAAGGGAAACCAGCTACATAAGAAAATAATTCCATTCCACATAAAGAACAGTATTTTAATAAAAGAACAAGATGATTAAACCTTGTACTCAGATACAAAGAAAAACAAGAAATAGAAACTGAGATTAATAAAGATTAGCATAAATATAAAATAAAATAAAATAACATGAACATGTCGACAGAGAACTAGAAAGACCAAAGAGCAATATGGAGTGCAATGTGTAAGACACATCAAGAGTAAAGAGAAATCATTCTTTGAGTAAGAAGAGAAACATCATGAAAATTCTTGTTCTGATACTCAAGTTAATGTCATTCTTGAGTTTCCCTGTAAAAGGTCAATGACTAGCAGATGTCTGGAAATACTAATACTAGTGATAAAAGGATAAGATTTCTGAGATTTCTGCTTTGAACAAGGGAAGTAAAAATTAAGAAGTAATTAGAAAGACCTGATAAATTTCCAGTTAAAATAAGCTCACATTTTTAGTAATTATCTCTACTTTAAGAACTGAAGAACTAAACCAGTCACAATCAACAAGACCAAATTATATCATTATATCAAACCACTGTAATTTTCTTCTAAGTCAGAGCTACAGACCTTCTGGATAAAGAGGATAAAAATAAACAGTGAAAAAGATACCTTAATTTTAGAAAGGTTTTGGCTCATACTCTCCAAAAATTCTCACAAATAAGGAATGTAAACATGAAAACATGGAATCACTACCACATGAATTTGATAGCTATTTGCATAAAATAGCTAGCAATTTCAAAAAAGCAAAAATATACTTGTGGAGTTTTGCAGAAATTTACCTTGTACTTGATCAATGCATTCATTAGCTGCGTAAACAATGAAAAAAAAGAGTTAATTTTTTCAGTTTGCCAATCAAATGAACCTGAGGGAAAACGGATACACTAGATGACATGAACAGAACTGAAAGTAATTTTGAAAGCTGGTAAAACAGTCTTGCAAAACAAAAAAAATGAAAAAGGAATGAGATTCAGTGAGCAGGGACATGTGTGAGATGTTATGTTTGGAAAAAATTGTCAACTGCACAATTATAGGATGAGATATGACTGTAGCAGACATGTACAGAGGGTGTCTGGGAATTAGAGAACAACGTTGGTCAAATATGAGCCAAAATCATTGTAGGGTGAAAATAAAAATGCAGAAACCCCCAAAATCCTCTAAAAGGTGTGAATTAATTCTATCCTCTTTCAGGTCTAGTAATGTGTAAGGAAAGGTGAAACTTCATGTTTTGGATGTCCTAGTGTGCAGTAATTAGAGATTAATCAACAGAACTGTGGCAAGAATAAACTGGAGCCTAGAAAGCAGAGCAGTGGAAGAAAGACTGAACAGCTTCTGCAGTTACTGAAATGAAAATTGATCGATTCCCCACAGACTGCATTGGGAGCTTAGACACCTTGCTCATCAGAAGACATCTCTGTGCTACAGACACCCAAAAACAGGCATCTGAAGTTTTGATCTGAATCACACCACAGCAAAATCTTCCCGATATAGCACTGGGTTTGATTGCCTGGAAACTGTGAGGTCTCCATCACTGGAGGTCCTTAAACAGGATTGGAAATAACCTCTGTCAGGAATGAAGTAGGTGTGTAACTAATCATGCCTCAGGGCAAGGAGGTGAAATAAACGGTCTTTGAAATCCCTCTGGGAAATCGGGACTCAGAGCCTGAAGCCATTCATGCACTTAGATGCCTAGATCAAATGTTCCTATACTTCAACACAGACAGTCATTGAATTAAAATCAGACATAATCCTAGGATCTCTGAGTGACTCCCTCCTGGGACTTTCTCTTCTCTCTAAACAGAGAGAGCACTGGGAAATCAGCCGGTTGGTAGGTTCAGCAGGTGAAAGCCAGTGCCTGAAGTTAGCTGGATTGAATGGCACCTAACATCCCTTTGATTTTTTTTTTCAGCAATATTAACACTTCCTTGTGTGTACCTATTTAGAGGGGTGGCTGCTTCCCCCCTGTTTTAGTGCTCTGCATTAATTCGCTGCTTGGTGTCTGATTGTCTGCTACAATGACCCAGTCTGGCTCTGATAGCTATGCAAATGCTCTTGGATTTCTAGGCAAAAGCTGACAATCTGCTAAGACAGCTCTTGAAGTCAGGACTCTCAGCTACTGCTTCTTTCCACAATGTGTAATTGTAAAATGCATTTAAAACCACCCTGCATCCAAGTTTTTCTCCCTACAGAATGGACTTACTATGCCACTAAATTCATGGGTGTTGTGAAGCAAAGAAGTGTGAAGTATTATTCCCGTAAGGAGGAGACCCATAAAAATCAATTTAGCATGAGTGCTTTCTCTTTATCAGTGCCACTGACACCAACTTCCATTTTTCATATAGGAAGAGACAGTTCTGTCACTTGAGCCAAAAGTGCTTTCTGTGTAACACGGTTATGGTATGAAGTAAAGCTGCACTGTAAGCAAGTCAAGTGGTCCTACCAGTGGCCAAATGAACTGGGAAGCTACTTTTTTCACTGAAATGTTGTTCACATCAGTTAATATCTTGTGTGTGTGCCTTGTATCATTCCAGGATGAAGAAGATCATCTTACTGAGTGAGGTGGGGTAAGGCTCACCAGTAGATTTGTTTACTACAAAAGTGAAAATATCTACAGACACCCTGGTGAGTGGAGACAGTATTTAGTGCATTGACCCGATCAAAGAAGATGTGTGCAATAAGAATGCAAGTAGTTGAAAGGTTCATTTCTTCCTTCCCACATTGTTGGCATTTGATGTTATAACTCCTACAAATGTAGAACAATAGGCAATCCAGATGCACTCATGATGTGGCTTATGAAATTTGATTTGTTCAGTACAGGATGGATAATTTACTTTAACCTTCATTATTTCCATTGTATTGTACATTGAACTTTAAATCAACATGAGATTTTCTATCTCTTCCACAGGTAAATCTGTATTTGGGCATTGGTGAGTTTTAGCAATTATGGGCTGCAGACAAAGTTTTCTGTAGTAAGACCAAACGTTACATTACTTTTATTTTCATAAAATTAAAGATCTGGTAAAAGTGGCTGAGCTTGCAAGAAATTGTTTAGGAAATAACATTCCCTAGAAAGGAAAGCAGTTAACTTGGTTTTGGGAGACAAAAAAATCATTCCCAAAGTCTTATTTCTTACATTAACTTTTGCTAATGTGTCTGAATAAAATGATGGGCTTTAAACAAAACTCGTGGTAAGCTTTATGATGACTTGCTTAGCTGTGACTTCACAAACATGTCCTCAGAATCATTCTCATGTTGTTGGTTTGGAGGGATTTTGTTTTGATTTGTTTTTGTTTTGTATTGTTTTTAATAATAATTATGTACAAACATGGTCATGGTCCATCCTACTTTTGTGACCTTCACCTTTTTATGATACAAGGAAAATAGATACAAAAAGAACGAAATATAAAAGGATGAAGGGACCTTAGTTCTCTTGTATTGCCACAAAGTGTCACCCTTTTCCCATGCATTGCCTACCTTGATTGCCTTTCTGTAGCTCAGGGGAAAAAAATGTCTCCTTTAAAGGAGACAGTCCCAAAATATGGGAACAAAATCAAGGTCTCAAGTTGTATAAAGTGATATATGTCCATGCAGATCTCTGATGACTGCAATGGAGATTAAAAAAAAAAATCAGAGAAGGACACAATGCTTGGTGTTTTGATTCATAGGTTGTTCATGTTAAATAGCTTTGAAGATCACAACATGTTTAAAGCCTGTGATTAGTTTGTTTACAGGGAAGCTTATTTGTCCATATATAATCAATTATCTTGTTTGCATACATAAAAAAATACTGTCATTGCTCTGTGATTGCACATACTTTGTAGATCTTCATTTCCAGCTGTTCACAGTCAGCTGGGGAGATGAATGAACTGATTTATGGGTTCTTTGATACCACTATGTTTGCAATTTGCTGTCATTTCCCAAGACAGATTAAAATCAGGTGGAACTAGGTTTTGCCAAACACAGAACTGTGGAGAGGAAACTTTCTTCTATGGATGAGTAAGGACCAAGCAGAGTTCCCATACTTCCAAGATTATAGGAAATGCTCTTTTCTGCCAGCTCTACAGGTATATAGCTCTGCCCAAGCAGCTTGCTGTCTACAGTATGATAAAGACAGAAGAGAAACACTTTGGTATTCTTTGGGTGGTGGAGATAGCACCAGTCTTAGCTGTTGACTGAACTGTGTACTTGACTAGCCATTACAAATTGCTGTGGTGTGTGACTGAGGGTACAACATTATGTTTGTGGATCCTGACTACAAGCTTTTTTCTCCTTTTAGGTAAGGGAGGACAAAAGTGTTTCTTGAGGAGCTGGAATATAAAACAAATGAAGTTTTCATAACTGATACAGAAAAAGAAGGGATTGATCTGGCAAAGATTAAAAGAGTTAATATAACATAAGCCATCAAATTTTGTGTGGCTGGGGGAAAATGGATATAGTGATGTTTTCTCTAATATAAAATTTGTGCAAGGAATAGAAGTACCACCTAAGACCTCTCAGGGAAATAGGTGTGAGTAAAATATCACTGCCAGCAGTTATTTTTATGAAGTGATGTGGTTCATTTAAGTCTTCATTGCTGCAAGTACAGAATGTAGCTGATCACTATTATTTACAGTGAAATCTTGCCATTGCCAGAACAGCAAAAGGCAGACGAGAAAATCTCTGCTTGTAACAGTGGACAAAGAGACACTGCGCATGAACAAAAAGAGTCCTGGTTGATCCAGTTGCATGCAGTCTGAATTATATACGGAAAATTGTCAACCTGTATAGGTAGTGTCCACAGTGAATGTGAATAAACTATGACCAGGAATAGGGTCATGAGGGAATTATTAGACTCCTGGCATGTCTCTAGAGATGGTCAGTGATATTCAGACAAATACTCAAGCTCTGGGTAGTGCAACCCAGCATATCACAATAACGAAGCATTCCTGGACATGTAATGGCTGAACATGTAGGTCACAACCATGAACAATGTCTCCCTCTGAGCAGACAAAGATGCTTTCATGATTTCAGTGACTTCCAATACATTGTAACTGTATTTAGCAATATTTTAATCAATGTAGTCATTGATTATGCAGTTTCATCAACCACAATGATAGTACTGCACTTCATATAGATCTGTATCTTTTGATCAATTGATGCTATTATCTAAGAACATAAGAGCTGTTATTGAGGGTGAGGTTTTTTGTTGTGGCTGTTGTGTTTTTTCCTCAAAAAAAATCTCTAGAAACCTAATTCTGTTTGAGACCTCTAGCCCTATGTTAAATTAGGTTGAAATCAACTAACATTTTCTGAAGTTATATTTGAAAATAGAGAAACAGAGGAACACATAAAGATCCAGAAGACTAAGACTGATTTCTGTGGGAAGTGGGCCAGAAGAGAGGAAGAATCTGTAAAATATGTCACATTACTGAAAAAAAGAAAAGAAAAAAAAAAAGTTTAATTTATGACTCATGATAATAAAATGATTTATGATAGCAAAAGGAAATAAAATTTTGCATTTTTTAGCAAAAGTTAAGCCTTGTTGGGTTTGTGGAAATGTGATATAATGTTTGATGGTGTGAGGGAGAAGTCAAAAAATCGGTTTATCATCTGATGACACCAAGCTCTGTGGTATGATCAACATGCTGGAGGGAAGGGATGCCATCCAGAGGGACCTTGACAAGCTGAGGACGTGGGCCCGTGCAAAACTCATGAAATTCAACAAGGCCAAGTGGCAGGTCCTGCACATAGGTCGGGGCAATTCCCAGTGCAAATACAGGCTGGGCAGAGAATGGATTGAGAGCAGCCCTGATGAGAAGGACTTGGGGGTGCTGGTTGACAAGAAGCTCAACATGACCCGATAGTGTATGCTCGCAGCCCAGAAGGCCAACCATATCCTGGGCTCCATCACAAGAAGTGTGGACAGCAGGGTGAGGGAGGTGATTCTGCCCTTTTACTCTGCTCTGGTGTGACCCCACTTGGAGTACTGCATCTAGCTCTGGAGCCCCCAACATAAGAAGGACATGGACCTGTTGGAGTGGGTCTAGAGGATGGCCACAAAAATGATGGGAGGGCTGGAGCACCTCTCCTGTGAGGAAAGGCTGAGAGAGTTGGGGCTGTTCATCCTGGAGAAGAAAATGTTCCGAGGAGCTTCAATTATAGGCAGAGAAAAACGTTCTTCAAATTTGAAAAATCTTCTAAAAAGATACTAATAAAAGGAAAAGATGGTGATGGAAAGAAATAGCTAGAGCTTAGCTTTTTTTTTTTAATTTTATTGTTTTGTCTTTATTTCTGGCAATCTAGAAATATCTTCGTGCACAATGTAACAAAAATAATAAAATAGTCCAAACATGGATATTTTTTTCTGAAAATGTTAGAATAACACAATTTTTTTCAAACTAATTTCTGACGAGGGAGGACCCACAGGAAAATCTGCATCCCACATCATCTAAGAATGATAGCTAGCAGAATATCCTGCCTCCTCTTTTTTGACTGAAAGATGAGATTTTCTTGTAAGAAGGGACTGTGTTGGCTGCCAGGCAGCACATGCTGGGTTTTGGAATGGATCTCAGTCTCAAAGCCTGAATGCGTAGCCATGGGGAACTGTACCACATACAAAGCTGAATCAGCTACAGACGATGCTTGCTCTGATGTTTGTGCCTCACAGTGTGATTTTTAAAAATAATAATGAGGAAAAAACCCCATACTACAACTATCCTTTTAAGTATTGTGAACATGTATACTTAAACAGAAAAATTGGCCACATCCAATGGTTAAATCATTTATCCTGAATGAAGGCAAAATCATTTTATCAATATAAATGCAGTGCATTTGTTTCTAAAGAGATAACCAGTTCCTTGGATTTTCAGTGCATGGGCTGAGTTTTGTTAATGTACGAATGTTGTCATTATCAGGTTAGGTACATAAAAAGGTTTCTCTCAGAGCTGGCTAGCAGAATAGCCTCTAATGGCTCTCAGAAAAGTTGTGGTTTGTCATGTCAGAAATCTGCTTAGGTCTTTGTTGCTAGTTTATTCCTTTGGGGTATACAATATGAAGAATCACTTTCAAATATGCAGTGATTGATAGCCAACAATAGAGACCCTAGACACAAAGTGATTCATAAACCTTGTACCAGCTCTGCACAGCAGTTAAATTTCATATTAAACAGTGTTTTAAAGGTAGAGTCTCAACTTCCCTAGTTTAGAATAGAGATGCTTTTCATTATTTTTTGTTTTACACTGTTACACTGAAAATACAGATTACTGTTGGTGGCTGTGTAAAGCCCTAACCACAACGCCACAGAATTAGGTTCCTTTTTAGTTATTGCCTCCCTTATCTTAGGAACTTTGCTTTTGGTTGTGGATAGTAGCAAGACTTCACTAGGAAGAGTTCAGAGAAGCATATCCCAGGTCTGCAAAATAGCCCCCTTCTGATAGATGTGAGTTTGACTCCCTTGGGTTTAGGTGAGCCAAGGTAACCTAAGGTAACCCTGGTCTCTAGTTTTCATAGCAAGTGATGTAAACTTGCAGCTGTATTCTTAAAAGCAGAAAACCCTGCTGCTAGGCAAAGGTGAAGCAGTCATACACTTACTAATACCTAAACTAGAAACCTGATTCCAAGAGGCAGTATTCATATGTGAGTCATAATTTTTGTATAAGCACTTACCTCAGATCTTCAGATAAGTTACTAATTCTGGCATAGAGGATGCATCGGACATGCTCTTCCGAAAGAAGTTTTTGATTTTCTGTTTATTAATCCACCTATTCCCTATACTATTTCTGTGACTCTTAATCTGAGATGCCCAGTTCCCTCCTTTTGTTGTAGGCTGAGCTTAGCTTTTTAATTCTGACTTTTGAGGTTTCTCTGGGCTTTCAGCATATAAAAGTTCAAACTCCATAAATAATGACTGGAACCATTCACGGCAAGTAAGCAAGAAAAACAAAACAACAAACGAAATAGTAGTGATTTCTCTTGTTCACTATCTAATTTTTCTCCCATCCCAGTCCAAAATAAGTTTCTTTGTAGGAAAAATTTGCTCTGAGTCCTTGGGCAAAGTCCTAGTATGTATTTGTTTTCAATCATTCACTTTAGAAACTCCCCTTGCCTTGTGCTGAGCAAGCTTGTCCTTGTCATTTCAGCTCATGTTCTGTCATTTGGCTTAATGTCTTTGAAAGGAGTACAATGCTTTGATTGAAAAAGTCATTTTTATAGTGGGGATGAAGTAAATGAACATGGGGGAGGATTCATTATGCTGAGAAACGCAGGCAGAAGACCTTGGCTGTATTTTCTCCTCCCTTCCTATTTTAGGGAGGTTAAAAGGTAGGGAGAACTTCAGTATAGAGAGCTGGAGTAAACCTGCGTAACTATTTTGCTGCCTACACTCAGTTGCAGAGTTGGTTATGAACTCTAAAAAACCAAATGCCTCTGGACTGATGAGGTAAAATTTTGATTTGAATCTGAATTGCAGAAGTTCAGTGCTTTATCTGAAATCCAAATAGGCGTGGATACAGGAGAATTTAATTATTATTATTTTTAAAATGTCAGCTCAGTTCTGAAGGACAGAATTATCATTTCAGCAAACTATATTATAAATACCCATAAATCATATGCAAAAAGACAACAACCATTTTTATTCTCTCTTTTCCTCCAAACCATGCTCTGATGCAGAAAGAGAAGGTTGCAGGAGTAGACTAATAGGAAATTATTTCATTGGGGTGCTCAGAAAAAAGAACAAGACACAGTATAGATACAAAGAAGAAACTTCTGGAGAAGTTTAAATTGCTAAACATTGGAACCTTATCCTTTAAGATACGCTTTTGCAAATGCATATATAATTATAAACAAAGCTCTGGCAGGTAGTCTGCAAGATTCAATACCAAGTTACATGATTTGGCTTTCCTGAAGGTTACACTGAACTTAGCTAAATTCAGGTTAATTTAGATCTGTAGCAGAGTAAGTCTGAAATGGGTCAGAGCTTCATTTCACGTAATATTCAGATGTTCCTGCAAAGCATGATAGTCTCTAAATTGATTTGGTGAATTCCAAGGAGTGAGCTTTCTCCCTTAAGATCTGTTGAACTTACCATATTGACCTGCAAGCAAATACAGCTTAGGTTGTGGTGTTTTTCTCTTAAATTCTGCTTCTAGCCTTGATGATACCTTCAGCTACCAACAGCAGAAGTGGGAACAGAGGTCTTACTTAAAATGTGCATTTTTGCAGACATGTCTTCAAAACCAGCATGTTAAAGTGGAACAAACTGTGACAGAAAATGAAGGTCATTACAAATCTTGCTGTTCTCTCTTCCTTTCACAAAGAACATTCTTTTACTCCTGTCTTCCTATTGTATGCACAGCAAACATCACAGACAGATCAAGGGGTCAAAAAGTCTTACCACTTTTCAGCAAACTGTTAATTAAGAGCATATTAGTGTTCTCAGTCATACAAACAGAAGAAAATATTGTGAGTAGCGAAATGCTTTTCCCTTTTGTCTACTCTACATGGCAAGTCATTTACAAATGTCTAAGCAGAAGGCCACCTTTTCATGAAGGTTCAAAATAGGGCAAAAAGTCAGAGCTCTGAATTCACAGCAGGAGACCTTTGTCTTACAGCCGCTCTATCCCAGCATCTTTTATGTGTAAACAGCAAGCACGAATTCTTAACTAAAACAAAACGCTACACTGCATGCATAATTCCTCCCTTGGGGAGTGGAAAAGAGAGGACAAATTACATGTGACAGATGTTAGCTACATCACTTAACACAGTACTGAAAGGCATTCAGGATATATCAGAAAGGTATAGTGTAATGTTGAGAAGTACCTGAACAAGCTCTGAATGAGAAACTTGACATATAAACCCTGGAAGAGCACAATACTATTATGGTTATCCAACTACTGGTTCCCAGAGGACTTTATTCAGAGCTGACATATGCTTTCATTCAGGTCACTGCACTGTGTCATGGTGATAGGTTTTTGGATAGTATGAATGCAGGCCATGCTTCATCCATAAAATCCTCATGCTCCTAGGCCCTGTTTGGTCTAAATAGCAGACTCAGCGAAAGATTAAGACATCTAAGGTGAGGTATCTACTTTTGTACCAGATGTCTAAGTTCCCAGCATACTCAAAGGAGCTCTAATCTGTCATTGGAATCTGGATAATGATTTACACAAGTGTAGATGTTTATTTTAGGGGTGCTTGAATTGTGCTCCAGGCTCCACTAATTAGGTGTGCTATTCAGTTACATAAATAGTCATGTGGTGCCATCTGAGCTGCTCTGATATAATCCACCTGCCCTACAGATGCTGCTTCAGAGTCTTATGTGTCTCCTGTAAACCTTTAGTCAAATCTACCAGTCCCAGATGGATGTTTAGACCACTGAATCAAACCCTTGCTACTCATCGGCTGTAATAGAAACTGAGATTCCTTGCTTACGTGTCAGCATCCTCACATAGACATCTACATGTCAGGACCTTGAGGTAGACACAAAACTTGTTTCTTCTCTCCCCATATCAAGCCAAGACATAGAAAGACCTTTGTCCCATGGTTCCTTACACCTCAGGTTTCCACCAAATAAAAAACATGGGCCCACAGAATGGGAAAGGAGCACAGCTGAGAGATAAGAAGTGTCTGATTTGCCTGAGAGTGGGCACCAGGATGAGTGTGTGCTAAAGCACCTATAGGCCACTATACATGTAGCCTTGCAGATCACACAGCAAATATAATGAGGAAAGATCCTGAGAGCAACGAGAAAAATTTACCACCATCAAATGGTTAAAATAAAGAAGTGAACTATAAACTTATCACAGAATATTCTTTTAGGTCTATGTTAGTATTTCTTGACAAACACTTCATGAGACTTATTACACAATTTGCACACAGTGGTATTATGTGCTTTGCCTGCTTTTTTTTACATCTTTTACCCAAATTGTGATTGTTACCTAACATCTGTTTCAGCTGTGCATACACTACGAAGTATTATTTTCCTGTAGTTAATATATACCTCATTTAGTGAATTACATTCAGTAATTCAACCTCATATGCTTTTCTTACAATAAGTAGAAAACATATGGATTAAATTTCTTAATTGTCACAATGACTGGTTGGAGAAGTTATATTGAACAGCTTCACTACAGTGGTTTAGGACAGGGATCATCATCATAATGTCTGTGAATTGCATAAAACCCACTGGGGCAATTCAGACTTGTTGCGGCCTGCTCTTTTCTCACCAGCTGACTGATATAAAAAAGGTGGATGGGAGTGAGTTTCATGAATCACGCTGGCTGTGCCAGTTTGGCTGTATTCTTTCTGTATTTCCTTGGCTCGTGTGCAACAGGGCTAATTCTTCCCAGAATTTTCCAAACTACATTGTATGAGCAGTATCTGGTTAAATCTGGTATGAGGTTATCTGGTTAAATCTTGTGCAGTAGGGTAGCATTAGACTTACTGCACACATGTAAGTGTAAGGTTATGTGGCAGAGGAATTGCTGATATTATGCTTCTCCATTGCACTGGAGAAAGGTGTATCATTGTTTGCACAGAAAAGTTGAAAATATTTCTTGGATCATTAGAGCACAATAGTCATTTCTGTCTGTAGATTTCTCAAATAGTAAGTGACTATAAGTTTCTGTATTCTGATGTTCTTCTCTGAAAAATTATAACATCAGTCTACTATATCTCAGGGCTGTCATCGTCTTGAAGGCAAATTTAGAAGAAAAAAGGCTCCAAATCGCATCTGGCTCTTTATGAGAATTTCTCTACTATAGCCATGATATTTGTCTACTAAAACTGAGCTGGTTTCTTCTCCTTGTTTCTCTTTCTAGATGGGCAGTGGGAGGAAATGACTGTTTGTATGTACTTGAGAAGTAGCAAAAGTGTCTGTCTACAAAATGCTGCCTCCATTGCAGAGAATATTTCTCTCCTTTGTAATACTAGCTGCCCTATAACATAGCAACAGATTTGAAATTGTCCTTCTAATATGACTAAATCCTGCTATTGCCCTCAGATATAGTATATTGAGGGAAGAGAGCAACGTATCTAGAGTATGATCAACCTGTTGCAAGTGTGGGAGCAACTAATATCTCCAGTGGACTTTCCTGTGTATTCTTCTTTTGGATATTCACAGAAGGCTTCTACGAAAATAATTTTGCAAACTCTTAACTGAGTCTGTTTTGATTTCTTCAGGTGAATTGAAGTGGAATGACAATATCAGGGGAGTGTCTGCTGGCAGCTCATAAATGAGATTATGTCTGCTTCTGTCTGCTGTTTGCCTTCTTGTAAGCACAGGGAGGATGAATCTATTCCACCATGTCAAAGCAAGGTTTTAGTGTTATCAGCAGCTACAAAAGTGATGAGGAAAAAAATATGAGAAAATAAGAAGTCACAGATTGAAGAATAAAGGGCTAAAGGGCTAAAATCATTGCCACTAATAAAGTCCCTAACTACTTCTCCCTAATACAAGTGATTCGCTGCCACTAGACTTTTCAGCACCATTAATGCACAGTTTAAGATATCCACGAGATGGATTACTGTACTAAATACTTTACAGTACTGGGTTTATGTTCAGGATTTAGTGGAAAGATTCTTTCTCCTGTAAATCATGCTATGAATATTGATTGTGGTACGTTCTACTTATCTAAAAGTTTTATGAGGCTTTAAAAAAAAAAGCACTGACCCTGTTTTGGTGGGAAAGATCCTTTCCCAGAAACTAATCTGAGGAACATCCCTAATATATACCAATTCAGTGTTTATATAGTTAAGAATGACTTTATAACAAAGAGCTGCCCATCTAGACCAATTTATTATATGCTATACAAGTGTTAAACTGCCTTAAATCAATAGTTAAGAAGACAGGAGAGTGCTAGGGTGTAATAAGTCATCATTTTAATGAAATATAGATTATTCCAAGACTATTAAACAAGTGGTTGGTGTCAGGAAAATTGTTCACTTTTTCAATGCTAAACAAAACCATCTATTTTAATGGAGTAAAATCAATAAGCAGCTGAGACCTGCCATGTAGCTTGAATGCCTAAGTAAATGTATAGTTAGAACTGCCCACTGATAAGTAGATGGGTAACTGCTTGCATGTCCTGGCTACTAAAACTGATTAAAGGAAATAGTTTAGGGGGAGCTGGACAAAAGGAAGAAGCAGAAAAAAAAGTTTTGAGATAACCACTTAATTTACTCTACAGACAATTTCCAGTTGTCTTTTCAGAAAATATTTTCCAATCTGCATAGATATTGGGAGCTGAGGATAATTCAGGAGTGGTGGAACTATTGCAATTTAGCAGTTGAATTGAAGGAAACTTAGAGATCCCCAAGAAAAAAGTAATCTAGAAAGTTGCCTCAGGTTTCCAATAATGAGCACAGTTCTACTTAATGTTTTCAGGATTTTCTTAAAAGAAAAGCAAAAAGTCTAAAATTGTAGCAGGGTTGCAAACTCACCTCCCATCTACCAAAAAAACCCCTTCCATTCTACACCAGGATGAAATCAAAGGCTTTAGCCCTTATTCTGTGAAAATACCTCTTCTTTGGACAAGAACTCTGAGAGCCAGAAGTCTAAAGTGGGCTGGAAAACTCAGGGCGAAATCTCTGTTAAAAAAATAGACCTTATATTTAGGGGTGTTTGTGATGAAGGCTTTAAGCACTTTAATATTTTATATTTTCAATTTAATTTCTGTAATTTTGTCTCTTTATAGAGTAATTAAAAATTCATTTAGGTAAAGAGAGAATTAGTTTATAATATGGAATTTGGGGCATTCAGCTACAATGCAGAAGACTTTGATCTGAATCATATTAAGCAGATACTTGAAATGAGGTCTCTCATGGCTGAATACACTGGCACTTCAGCAGTTAGCTAATCATAGAACTTCTTTGCTTTGATCATTTTTATCACGAGCCTGAGAAAATTCCCTGTGCTTTCCAGCATTTTCTGTTCTTCATAAAATTTCCACTTGGAAAAGTCAGAATTTTTCAGTGAAAGTCCAACTCCAGATTTCTCATCTTAGTCTAGCTATCGTTCGTTAAATCACTTCACATCCTGTTTCTTCCACCACCAGCTTCTGTTGTCACTGACTGCTAGTAAAGCATGTTTCATGAATTTCTGAGTTGCTATCACTTGTCAAATTGCAACTTCTGAAGGTGCACAACTGAAAAACTCTTGAAGGCATTAAGCAAACATCTCTATTTTGGCCCATCGATTTCTATTCATATTACAATAGGGCATTAATTCATGAATTGTGTTGCGCTCTGTTTGCAGCTGGTTTTCTCTGAACACAATTCAAAAGTAGTCCCTGACTTGAAGGAAAACTAAGATTTCTATAAAATATGCTTGAAGGCAGACACCCTGAGTTTTGAGACGATTGTTAATGTTGGTAGCTAAAGGTACCTATCTTGCAAATCATTTGTTTAAATACAGGCATCTAGTGACATTTGATATGTCCCAAAATATTCCACCTCACCACCCACTGACTAGTCATAGGTGCAATAATAATAATTCTTAACAGGACCAGTATTCCTTAAACTAATGTAATCAGTGAATGGACATTGTAACATTGCTTTTGCAAGCGAACCTGGAAAAGTCTCTCCGTACAGTCCAATTAGCATGTTTAAGAGATCACTTTAAAAGAATAGTTCCAGAAAAGTCAAGAAGACATGAACACCCATAACATTTTTTCTGCTTTTTTAGTTATTGATGAAATGAATATAAGGCGGTACATAAACACATAGCTGAACAGCTCTTTTCTTTCTTTTGTTCTTTCTATTTTTTCCCTTCCATAATGTATCACTATATTTTTAAATTAAGCCCAGCAGGTAGGAAGATCCTATACCATTTTCAAATAAGACCATTTGTCCCTGGATTACAGCATGTTTCTTTTATATTATTTCTTTCTGGGCTTAGTCCTGCTGATTTCTGAAAGATGAGTTAAAGATCCTTTGGAATAAATCCTAATAACTGCCTAAGTAAATGCTTTCTACAGAGATGTGTGCAGTTAGATTTTACTTTTTCCTGACATCTAACTCTGAGACATCCTCATCTTGCAAAATGGATTTTTTTCCCCTTTCTCCTGATATACTCTTTTCTCTCATTAAAGATATTTTACTTAAAGCTGATTGCCTTCAGCAATAATGGCATCTTGAAAAAAATAAAGATGACAAAAATACATTCCTCAAATTTCATATGCCAGTAGGCATAGATTGAATACAGGAGACAAAGCTGTGCCACGTTTTCATGTAGAGAATAAAGATAAAACTTCTTGTTCTTCCATCACTTACCATTCTCAAGGACTGGGCAAAAACTTTTCTTCGAGGACAAAGCTGATAGTAAGGGACTAGCACAGGCAGCTCTGGGGTTGGGAGAGGTAACTGAGGAACGGCAGTGCCCTTTCAGTTGCAAGAAGATAGCATGCTGCAGGGTGTGCAAGCAGAAATCTGTTCTTTGAAAGTTACATCTTCTCCCCGTCTGTTTTCTTGCAGAAGCTCTGTGCTCTAAACCAAACCAGATCAGATACTTTGAATGAGACAGGACTGATTAGGGTAGTCAGTTTTCCCTTATTCCTCTGCTTGGCTGCAGAAAAAGAGGGTAAACTCTTGTCTCACAGTTGTCATCAATTACTAGTTTCTTTATGGAGTTCAAAGAATATTTCTTTGTCCAGCAGAACAACATTTTGGCATCTCTCTGTTTTTTCTTTTTACATATCTGACAAGACATGTTTTACATCAGTTAACAGAGGTGAAATATGAATTTAACACTGTTAGGGGCACAACTTTAATGAGTATTTTCCTCCCTTTTTCATTGTCTGTGCATCATATACTTCAAATTTACTTAAAAAAATCCACAAATAAAAAACTGTAATTGTTTTTGTCTTCTGTATGGCTTTTTCTTTTTTTAACCGTAAGCTCCAGTCTTGTATTGTTGATAAAACAGATTAGAACAAAGACTCTATGGACAGTATAGTGTCAGAGAAACTCATGCAAAGGAACTTCATGGAATTTGGGAATTTGTTGCACTGGAAAAACATCTATGGTTCCCAGACAAAACAAGGTTTATTCATACGTTTATATCCTCATATCTGGCTTTGTATGGTCTTGCTACTTATTTTCTTTGTTGCCTTCTTACCCTGTATCTCTTAGGTTAGGCACTCGTCTGAAGATGTAAGAAATTGTTTTTCATCCTTTTTCTTGTGATGGTGCTTGAGGGTAGAGGAACTGCTTCATTTCAAGTAAGAGCTAGCTTGAACTCCCAGATTAATTTTGAATCAAATCTGAAGTAAGCCTTCTCCAGACTGCTGGGATAGCTTTGATCATTTATTATTTTTAGTCCTTAAGTATTTCTGCTGGATCGCAACCTGAAGAACCAGAGAACTAGCCATTTATTCTCTGCATGCTCTATGCCATTGAACTAGATGCAACTCCTTACATGATAAAATACTTCTTTCTGTGTCCAAGGATGGTGTGCTGATTTACAGGGTTCCTCAAGGCAAAGATAATATGATAAAAGGAAGACACATGAAACTGATGAGGAACACCTCAGTTGTTTGGGTTTTTTGGATTGTTTTTTTGGGGGTGGGTTGTTCTGGGATGTTTTTTTGCTTTCTTATTTGCTTTTTATAACAGCTTTTCACCCTAGTGCAAAAGAGGCAGGTGATATGGAGAGAATCAATCTTCTTAGAATCTTTCAAGCATTATGTATCTATTTCCTTCTCTTTCCCTGATGGTCCATGTCTGCATGAATTTGCCTTTGAATCCTTGCCAACTTGCAGACGTGAGGCAGTGCTGCTTTCTGTGTCAGGTGCCCAGGTTGCATATGCAACTTCCATGAAAACCATAATTTCTATTTACAAGACTCATTCCCATAGATGAACACTGCCAAATAGCTGTGGTCACTCTATCACAAAATCAACAGTGCAGGGATATTCTGAGTTTCCATTACTGAGTGCTTCCTTTCCATGATGCTGATTTTCAGTTTTTCTATAGAAGTCTAAAAATAGAACTGAATAAATAATTAATATTTTCAGTAGTGAAATACAGAGTTGCTTTTAAAGAGGTAAAATAACCTCTGTCTGCTTCTAGCTCCAACAGTCATGATTCGTTGTGAAAGCAGGACAAGGAAAATTACTGTTCCTCACTCATAGGATAATGGTAATTACTGACTCTTAAATACAGTGCAGTGTGTAATGGCTCTGCCTGTATCATGTCTTAACTGTTGCACTGTTGCTTTGGGCCACTGCAAGTATGAAACTGATTTCTCCAGGGATAACTCCACTTTCCACCCAAAAATGAAGAAATAAAACAAAAAGCCAAAAATAAACAAGAAAACAAACAGGTAACCATACCTCCTCTTATGCCACTCTAAATGTTTTGGTTTGGCCTGGATAAATGCCAGGTGCCCACCAAAACCGCTCTATCACTCCCCCTCCTCACCTGGACAGGGGAGAGGAAATACGATGAAAGGCTTGAGGGTCGAGACAAGAACAGGGAGAGATCACTCACCAATTAACGTCATGGACAAAACAGACTGGACTTGGGGAGAAAAGGAAGTTTAATTCATCACCAATCAAATCAGAGTAGGGTAGTGAGAAAATAAATCCAGATCTTAAAACGCCTTCCCCCCACCCCTCCCTTCTTCCTGGGCTCAGCTTCAATCCCATTTCTCTACTTCCTCCCCCTGAGCAACATAGAGGGATGGGGAATGGGGGTTATGGTCAGTTCATCACACGTTGTCTCTGCCACTCCTACCTGCTCAGGGGGAGGACTCCTCACACTCTGCCCCTGATCCAGCGTGAAGGTTCCTCTCACAGGAGACAGTTCTCCACAAACGTTTCCAATGTGAGTCCTTCCCATGGGCTGCAGCTCTTCACAAACTGCCCCAGCATGGGTCCTTCCCACGGGGTGCAGTCCTTCAGGAATAGGCTGCTCCAGCGTGGGTCCCCCATGGGGTCACAAGCCCTGCCAGCAAACCTGCTCCAGCATGGGCTCCTCTCTCCACAAGTCCGCAGGTCCTGGCAGGAGTCTGCTCCAGTGCAGGCTCCCCATGGGGTCACAGCCTCCTTCAGGCATCCACCTGCTCCGGTGTGGGGTCCTTTCCATGGGCTACAGGTGGCTATCTGCTCCACCATGGACCTCCATGGACTGCAGGGGAACAACCTGCCTCACCAAGGTCTTCATCACGAGATGCAAGGGAAGACCCTCTGCTCTGACATTTCGGGCACCTCCTCCCCCCCCCCTCCTTCTTCACTGACCTTGGTGTCTGCAGAGTTGTTTCTCTCACATTGTCTCACTCCTCTCTCTAACTGTTGTCTCACCGCAGAGTTTTTTCTTTTCTTCCTTTTCTTAAATATGTTATCACAGAGGTGCTACCACCATTGCTGATTGGCTTGGCCTTGGGCAGTGGTGGGTCTGTATTAAAGCCAGCTAACACTAGCTTTATCAGACATAGGGGAAGCTTCTCGGAGCTTCTCACAGAAGCCACCCCTGTAGCCCCCCTGCTACCAAAACCTTGCCATGCAAACCCATAACAATAAGAAAGAATGATCACAGAATTATAGAATCACAGAATCGTTAAGGTTGGAAAAGACCTTTAGGATCAAGTCCAACTGTAAACTCAACACCACCATGCCTGATAAACCATGTCCTGAAGGGCCATATCTGCATGTTTTTTAAACACCTCCAGGGATGAGGACTCCACCACTTCCCTGAGCAGCCTGTTCCAATGTCTGAACACTCTTTCAGGAAAGAAATTTTTCCTAATATCCAATCTAAATCTCCCCTGGAGCAACTTGAGACCATTGCCTCTTGTCCTGTTGCTAGTTACCTGGGAGAAGAGACCAACACCTGCCTCACTACAACCTCCCTTCAGTGAGTTGCAGAGATCAATAAGGTCTCCCCTCAGCCTCCTCTTCTCCAGACTAAACAGCCCCAGTTCCCTCAGCCACTCCTCATAAGACTTGCTCTCTAGACCCCTCACCAGTCTTGTTGCCCTTCTGTGGACACACTTCAGCAACTCAATGTCCTGCTTGTAGTGAGGGGCCCAAAGGTATGGTCTGGAGGGGACCTTAAAGATCATCTAGTTCCAATGCCCCTGCCATGGGCAGGAACATCTTACACTAGAACAGGTTGCTCAAAGCCCCATCCAGTCTGGCCTTGAACACTTCCAGGGACAGGGCATCCACCTTTTATCTGGGCAACCTGTTCCAGTGCCTCACCACACTCACAGTGAAGATTTGCTTTCTTATATCTAATCTAAATCTACCCTGCTTCAGTTTAAAGCTATTGCTCCTTGTCCTATCAGTACAGGCCCTTGTAAATAGTCCCTCTCCAGCTTTCTTGTAGGCTCCTTTTAAGTACTAAAAGGCTGCAGTAATGTCTCCCCAGAACCTTCTCTTCTCCAGGCTGAACAGCCCCAACTCTCTCAGCCGTTCCTCACAGGAGAGGTGTTCCAGTCCTCTGATCATTTTTGTGGCCTGCTCTGGCATTGCTCCAACAGCTCCATATCTTTTCTGTGCTGAGGGCTCCAGAGCTGGATGGACTCCAGATCGGGTCTCACCAGAGAAGAGTGGAGGGGCAGGATGCTTCTACCCTGCATAACCTGATAATGGTTCCTTTGAGAGAGCTTAGCTGAGACTATAAAATACCTCATTAAATAGATACCCTTCTGGGTTTTGCAACATTTAAGGCTGTGATTTTTGACAAATTAGAACAGCTAGAAATTTGGGACATTAAGTCTAATGCTTTTATAGACAACAGTGACATATAAACAAAAGATATCTTTTTCACTGTCCTGACCCCTCATGACCTCAGTTTAAGCAGTAATTCTGACCTTTCAGGTTATTAAGATTGTTGTACATTCATCCCTAGCAATACAAAGCAAGGCAATGTGTATGAAGCACAATATAAATTTGATTTCCTTGTCCAGCTACATAGGAGTGGCCATACATGCCCAGAAGAAAGGTCCATCTATCTAGAATCCTTCATACGTCCAAGACTAATGAAAAAGGGGATGTTTTGTGAAGAAAAATATGTTGTCACTCCAATCCTGTGAAGCAGCCCTCCAGTTTCCTGATGTCTGTGTCTCAAGAACTCCTTGAAATCAAGGTTGTATCTTCATGAGATTAAACATAGATGTCATATCTTCTTTCTTTTTCTGCACTGTTTTTCTGTTCTGGTCAGGAAGCTCATCAGTAAGGTTTCTGAGCTCTGTTTCTGTCAGCACTCTCCCCAGAGGTCTTTCACAGCTCTGTGAGGCTCTCAGCATCTCATGAAAGGTGCTGTGATACCTAAGTAAGACCCCCACAGCTTTCACTCAGTTTTGGAACATGGGGACAAAGTGCAACTTTAGGTTTTAAACCATTGCTTTTGGTGCCAGATCAATGCTTCAATTAACTCCTCTAAAGCAGCAGGACATGAGTCCATTATTTCCATTTTAGTTGTTGCATTTACTATTTAAAAATAGATCGGTATACATGATGAATAAGCATGTTAAGAAGAGATAGATTTTCAGATAAGACTACATTTTAGCTCACAGTATGAGAGAAGATAATTTAAATTCTATGACGCATAAATCAGTGCACTAGAGGCATACAAATGAAGAGAAAATTGGGTCAATCACCCACCCTAAAATCAAATTAAGTAGCTAGATGAAGACGTATGTGAACAAATTGTTTAGCAACATTCATACTTTTGAAGGGCCAGCTTCATCATTTCATTCTGCCATATTTGTCATAGGACATCTGCTGAAACTGCAGTTTCAAAGACGTTCGTGCTGCAAAAGGTTGCAAGGCACAATATGAGAGTAAAAAAGAAAAAGAACAAGAGGAAATGGTAGATGAGAGATAATTGTGTAGATTGAAAGGTGTACACATAAGATCTTAAGAACTGTAGAGGTAAGTCCTTATTCCTCACAATATGGTTGGAAAGCAGATACAGGCTTGACCAAATAGGTGAATGATGTTGACTTTGACACACTGTTTTGCCAGTTCTGGGGACAAATGTGCTCCAGATTGTGACTGTTTCAGAAGTAAATAGCCTACATGTACATCTGGCCAGGGAACCACTGTATGATAGAAAGGAAATGGAACAACAACAAAATTTTCTATTTTTTAAAAATCATATTTTTCATCAAATAAATCTAAACACAATATCATTTTTCAGATATGTTCAGTATTGACTGAAATATTTTGGAGGGGGGGGGAGGGGAGGGGAAGAGAGAGAAATGTTAAAACACAAAAAGTCCTCTTCTTAGGGAACCAAAATACCAGGGTATTTTATCTTACCCATATACAGACAGTAAAAAAACTCTTCTTTTCTCATCTTTTTGATCTTGGTGGCATGTGAATGCAAATATGTATTACTATCAATCTTTACTAAAGTAACCTTCAGGCTATAAAGAATGACTGGTTCCACAGATATTTTATTTCCTTATGTTGATGTCAATACAATAATTCATTGATTTTTGAATAGAATGTACCAGTTTATCAGAGGCTTCAGAACCTGGTTCCACTTCACTGATAATATCTTTGGTCTTGAACAGAAAAAAATTTCCTGTGGTTTCAGATGAAGTCAAATGAGATAATGTACATTTGTCTCATCAGTCTCATCCAATCACAGAATCACAGAATCACAGAATCACAGAATGGTAGGGTTTGGAAGGGACCTCTGTGGGTCATCTAGTCCAACCCCCCTGCCGAAGCAGGGTTACCTACAGTAGGCTGTAGAGGACCTTGTCCAGGCGGGTCTTGAATATCTCCAGAGAAGGAGACTCCACAACCTCCCTGGGCAG